>ERZ778017.253-NODE-253-length-83236-cov-113.164569_pt1 | contig 83236 bp, 71 predicted proteins | sample MGYA00375747_ERZ778017 | MGnify/ENA primary metagenome ERZ778017 (study PRJEB29350, sample SAMN05509838) | bioreactor metagenome | biome: bioreactor; material: wastewater | place: South Africa: University of Cape Town | collected 2014-03-17 ... | reverse complement strand
GGCTGCCGCCGATGTCCCCGCTACCGTCAATTGGGCCGCAATGTACAAAACGCTGCTCGGCGAACTTGTTGCCTTGAGCGCGCAAGGTGCGGTGCCAGATGCTGAGTTGCGTGCCCGTCTTGAAGCCTTGATCACCGAAACCCAGAAACGCAAACCACCGAGCAGGGCCTCCCTGGTCCGCGAGGGATTGATTGATGGAATTCGCCCCGTGCGGTCGTTGCTCGTCGCCATTGCAAAGCTGCCCTGGCAGGCCACCGGCGAGCATCCTGCCATCGAGTACCTTGCCAAGCTGCAAGCTTTATATCTCAAAGGATCCAGAAAGCTGCCAGTTGAAGTGGTGGCACCAAGTCTGGGAATGATCTGGCAGGTTTCGATCTCCAGCCCAGACCGGGAACGGGCGTTTCAGGCGTTGGAGGTGGCCACCCTGTTTGCCCTGCGCCGCGCGGTGCGCAATGGCTCGGTCTGGATTGAGCACAGCCTGAGCTTTCGGGGTCGTGCGCGCTTGTTCTTCACGGACGAGCGTTGGCAGGCAGAGTCCAAGAAACACTATGCCCGTCTATCGTTACCCAGCAAGGCTGCCACTTTCTTGAAGCCTTTGCTGGCCAGAGTAACTGCCGGTGTCGATGCGGTGGCCGCTGCAGCCCGCAGTGGCGTACTGCGCGTGGATGATGAACTCCATTTGTCGCCATTGCCCGCAGAGGACGAAGACCCAGAAGTGACCAAGCTGCGCGCGGCTTTGGATCACCGCATCGGTGAGGTTCAATTGCCGGAAGTGATTCTGGCCGTTGACGCCCAGGTGCGCTTTAGCTGGATCATGCTCGGACGTGAGCCGCGCTCTACCGACGAGCTGCTGATGGTCTATGCCGGCATCATGGCCCACGGCACCAGTCTGACTGCGGTCGAATGCGCGCGCATGATTCCGCAATTGTCTGCCACCAGCATTCGCCAGGCCATGCGCTGGGCGCGGGACGAACGGCGTCTGAGCCAGGCCTGCCAGGCTGTGCTGGAATTCATGCAGCGACACCCGATTGCCGCCACCTGGGGGCGGTCCGATTTGGCATCTTCTGACATGATGAGCATGGAGACCACCAAACGGGTGTGGCAAGCCCGGCTTGATCCTCGGCGCAACACACCTTCCATTGGAATCTACTCCCATGTAAAAGACCGGTGGGGCATCTTCCATGCGCAGCCCTTTGTGCTCAATGAGCGCCAGGCGGGCGTGGCCATTGAAGGTGTCATCCGCCAAGAAAAGCTGGAGACCAGCCAGCTTGCTGTGGATACCCATGGCTACACCGACTTTGCCATGTCACATGCCCGTTTGCTTGGTTTTGATCTTTGCCCGCGGTTGAAGGAACTCAAACAGCGCCACCTCTTTGTGCCACGCGGCACCAAAGTGCCCGCAGAAATCGCTGCGGTGTGCGAAGCCAATGTCGACGTCGCTTTGATCGAAAAGCATTGGGATAGTCTGGTGCACCTGGCAGCCTCGGTCATGAGCGGACATGCCAGTGCGGTGGCAGCTCTTGCGCGGTTCGGTTCTGCCGCCCAGGGCGATCCAATCTATGAGGCTGGCGTGCAATTGGGGCGGTTGCTGCGTACGGCGTTTTTGGCTGACTACTTTGTCAAGGACGCTTTCAGGAACGAGTTGCGCCGGGTGCTCAATCGGGGCGAGGCTGTTAACGCCCTCAAGCGCGCCATTTATACCGGCCGGATCAGCCCGGCGCAGGCCAAACGTGTCGATGAAATGCAGGCTGTGGCCGATGCGTTGAGCCTGATGGCCAACATCGTGATGGCGTGGAATACCTCACAGATGCAGGCGGTCCTGGATCGCTGGTCGAACCGCCGCCAGGTCATTCCACCGGAACTGATCGGGAAGATTGCGCCCACCAGGCTGGAGAGCATCAACTTGCGGGGTGTGTTTCGCTTCCCGGTTGACCGCTATGCTGACCAAATCCTGCCTTCGCGGCCAAATGCATCGATAACTGGCACCAATGGATGAAACCGACCACGGTTTGACGCCACGAATCGCAGATTTGAAAGTGAACAGGAAAGTCAATGAAATCAACGATCTACCAACACCACCTCCGCGCCAGTGCTAGCTTTTCGTACCGTCACTTATTGCACTGAAAACGAGGAGACCCCAAGACGTACCTTTCCTGGCGGACAACAAGACAGGATATCTGATTCAATGAAACAGTTGAATGAGACATAAATTTAGACAATCGACAAATAGACAAACTCCACGCCCCCCGTGTCTGCGGTTTCTTCACGTCGAAGCACATATCCCATTTCCCACAGATCGCGAAGCTGCGTGCTAGCGTTGCTGATCTTCAGGGACAAATCTGCAGCCACCTGGGCGGTGCGCACCTTCTTGTTATTCATCACGTACTCCAGTAGCCGATCCTTGGCTGCGGACAACTGTGGCCCCAGCATCGTCCAAGAGCCGTCGGCAGCCTTAACGAACAGCGGCTGCTCCTTTTTGACGGCAGCAGCGTCCCAATTGAATAGCAGGTCTTCGTTGATCGCGTGCGTCACCACGAAAGCAAACTGCTTGCGAAATCGCCGGGCCAACTCGACCACGCTTTCGCGCGGAAAGGACGCATCGGTCCGCCGGATGCCGTCGAGTGAAATCTCAAACACCAGTGCCCCAAGATGCCGCTCAACTTCAGCCAATAGCTGAACGAACACCTCGCGGCCCCGGTCGTTGCCCCAAGCTTCGGGCTTGCCGCCGATGAAGTCGGCCAACCTAAGACGGACAATCTCGTTCATTGATGATATTGAAGCAGATCCATCCTCAGCTGTCAAGCCTGAACTCGAACGCGATGTGCGTCCCCCAAATGGGGCTCAGGCCTTCACGATGGTTGGCGAGCGCGAAGCCGCTGCCCGGCTGCGGCTCAAGGTGAAGGCTGGAGTCGAACAACCGGAAGTCCAAGGTGGTATCGAAGGCAAGCGCTTTCTGAGCGCTCGTGCAGATTCCGCAGCCGTTGCCGCCACCGAAGCGCGAGACTCCTTCCGAGACAACTTTCAGCAGCAGCGCAGCGTCCGACAACCCGGCTGTCCTCGCCTGTCGGCTTTCCAAGCCTTGCCGCAGCGTGCTCAGGAGTCCCAGCCCGGAATCGGAGACGCTGACTACTGCGCGTCGTCCCTTGGGAGACTTGTATATCTGTAGTGCCGCGTAGCCGTCGATCGGCGCTTGCGCGTGCCGGTGAATGTTCTGGATCAACTCCGCGAACACGTGCCACGCCGTGTCCTCCAGCTTCTTCGCACGGTCGGCTGACATTGAGCCGACGCCGCGCGCAATTCGATCGGCCAGTTGGGAGGGCAGGCTTTCGTCTTTCCGAGAAGGATGGATTCGCGCAAACTCGATGAGCGAGCGGTGCTGTCGATGTTCGCTGACGTCCTGCGCGAGTGGTTCAGGCTGAACCCGAACCGACCGATCAAGGAACTCGAAAAATCCCATGCGCTGCAGGTAGCCCATCGTCCCGGTCGCACCCTCCTCGAAGACGAGCTGAACTCGTTTTGCTGCGTGCGCCGCTTGGTTGACCAGCGATAGCAGCCGCGTCCCCGCGTCCACCATCACTTTGCAGCCCGAAGGAAAAACAAGTTCCACACCGAGGACCTCAGGTGCATGAACGGCCGTCTGGGCGCGCAGGGAATCGTCGAGGCAGGTCGCGTTGACCCATCGGCCGGGCAACCGAATCGTTGCTTTCTGGGTTGCGAGTGCGTACATGCTAGATCAGCGCGACTACGTCCCGCAGATGCGCGGCAGTCTGGGGAAGGCCGCGATTTTCAAAGAGGGCAACCAACGCAGCAGCGTCGTACTGCGGTCTTGCCCAGCGCTCTCGCATGCGTTTGAGCGCGGCCAGTGCGGTCACTTTCTCCAGCATTAGCTGATTGAGCACGAACTCGTCGGGCGTCTGCGTTTCGATGCCGAACGGGTCCAGCACTTCCCTGGGAAAGTCCTTCTCGTTCCACGTCACGATGGCGTCCGCATGACCTGCAATCGCGGCCGTCAGCACATGACGGTCGTCGGGGTCCGGGAGCTTGAGGCCTTCGATCAGGTGCTCGTAGCCGGAAACCAAGCAATCCGGAATGGCCTCCTCCATGGCCCGAGCGGCTGCTGCGACCTTGTCCTCCATCCCAGGCCGATCCCTCAGCAAGCTGCGGGTCCATTCGTCGCGGATGTGGGGCGACCACTTGGCACTATAGAGATCTGCATCGGCCAAGCTCAGGAGCACGTCGCGCAGCAACGCCGGATACAACACGTTGGCATCGAGCACCGCCGTGTACTTCGCGCTCCCTGCCACTCACAGCTCCTCGCCCAACTCTTGGGAGAGATCGTTGAGTCGCTTAAGGGCACCCGCGGATTGTTGCTTTTGCCCTTCCTTGTACCGCATGAGTTCTTCGAACTCGATGCGGCGATGCCGATTGATCAGACGGCATTTCAGACGGCCGGCTTCGATCTGCCTGATCACGAAGGGGCGAGAGACATTTAGCAGCGCCGCAGCCTGCTGTGTTGTAAGCTCCAGCTTCTGCGGGACGAGCATCATTGGCTCGCGCTTGGCCATCTGACGCAGGACGTCGGCAAAGAAGCGCAAGGCGCGCGGGGGCAGGACTAACACTGGCGGTTCGCCGCTGCCCGCCTCATCAATCTCGATAGTTACCTTGATGGCCTTTGCCTTGGAGTGATCCAAGGCCGCAACCAGACATGCCGTCGCTGCGCCGGCCATCTCCGCTTCCATTTCGCTGGCTGGGTCGAATATCTGAGTCATGTTGGCTCCTTTCAAAGAGCGACGTTTGTCGACTCCTTAAGTCGAAATATACGCATTAAACGAACTATTCGCAATGCACTGGATGCCAGAAAACAACCAAAGTTGATGTGATACGTAAAAATGTGAGTGATTACTTCCGTTGGTGTGGAGTCGGCCGCGTCCTTGTCAGCCACGAGGTCGAGCCCATTCGGTGCCGCCTCCGAACGCCGTCATTGCGCGGCGAGGCAACGACATCGGATCGAACACGGTCACTCATCACCTCGGCCAACTCTCATGGGCCCTTGGAGCATCGCATCGTGATCTTGGGGTGCAACAGTGCGCAGGACAGCATCAATCAGGTCGGGCATGAGATGGTCTGGCTCAACTATGAACATCCATCCGTCGCACAAAGCAGGTGGATTTGTCCCTCCTTTGCTGCGTTGCGTTTGGGTGGGATGCCCTCCAGTCCTTGCGAGGGTGCATAGTGTCTCCGTGGTGGCGTCAGCATCGAACCACCGCCCATTTCTGTCGCTTTTTTGCACCCGTACCCCGACCCGTACCCCAGTTATTTGTAACAGCCGAGAGGCCCGTAGAATCAAGCGTCCAGAGGGACTGCGATTCCGCCCCAGGCCACCACCAATTGACGCCCAACCGTTCTCGGTTGGGCGTTTTCACTTCCAGACCCCGCAACGTACGCGGGGTTCACGCGCATTCTGCGTGTGCCAGGGGGTGGTCAGAACCAGTGCCCGTGGTGGCTTGTTCGACCCTTTTCTGCCCTCTGTTCTCTGGAAATCTCCGCCAACTTTTTCACCGTAGCACACGCACATCGCCTTGCGCGGCAACAACTTGTACATGTGTCGGCGTTTTTTGGTTCGCCGCCCGGTCTGGAGTAGCAGACCATCAGGCCGCGGCGAAGTCCGGGGACGCGCACGGCATTGAGTACACGCCCTGGCGCCGGTTGGACTTCACGAGTGCTCGGTAGGCATGCAGCGGACCCTCGCACTCCGGCTTCCCCTTGTTCGCGGCATTCAACTAGAACAGGTCGATCGGCTTGTCGCTGACCGTGGTTCGCGTTGTCAATGCGTCAAAGTCCTGGTACGAGACGCGCCCGGCCTGAGTCAGCAGGGCGGACCGTGGGGCCGCCGCGCGGTTGAGGTTCAGCCTGGCACGCCGATCGCATCCAGCGCCTTGGACAGTTGCGCCACGCTGCGGTCCACATTGCCCCATTTGTCCAGGCCGAAGAGGCCCAGGCGGAACGTGGAGAAATCCTCGCCTTCGTCGCATTGCAAAGGCACGCCTGAAGCAGTCTGCAGGCCCACCTGCAGGAATTTCTTTCCGCTCTTGATGTCGGGGTCGGTGGTGTAGCTCACGACGACGCCCGGGGCCTTCCAGCCCTCGGCGGCCACGCTGGGAAAGCCGCGGCGTTCGAGCAGGGCGCGCACCTTGACGCCGAGTTCGATTTGCTGCTCGCGCACTTTCTCGAAGCCGCGCGCGCGCGCTTCCTTCATGGCGTCGCGTAGGTGCACAAGCGGGTCGGTGGGCATGGTGGTGTGGTAGGCGTGCTGGCCTTTTTCATAGCCCTCCGCGATCTGCATCCATTTTTTCAGGTCGCACGAGAAGCTGGAACTCTTCGTGGACTCGATGGCAGTGCGTGCGCGTTCGGAGAGCATCACCATGGCGCAGCAGGGCGAGCTGCTCCAGCCCTTTTGCGGCGCGGAGATCAGGACATCCACGCCCGTGGCCTGCATGTCGACCCACACCGCGCCCGAGGCCACGCAGTCGAGCACGAAGAGCGCGCCCACTTCGTGCGCGGCGCTGCTCACCGCGCGGATGTAGTCGTCGCTCAGCATGATGCCGCTCGCCGTCTCCACGTGCGGTGCGAAAACAACCTTGGGTTTTTCCTTGCGGATCGCTTCGATGACTTCTTCGGCAGGGCAGGGTGCCCACGGCGCCTGGCTGCCCGCGCCCTGGCGGCGCGCCTTGCAGACAACGGCGCCGCCGCCCAGGCCCCCTTCCTCGAAGATCTGGGTCCAGCGGTAGCTGAACCAGCCGTTGCGCACGATCAGCACCTTTTCGCGGTTGGCGAACTGGCGCGCCACGGCTTCCATGCCGAAGGTGCCGCTGCCCGGCAGCACGACGGCCGTGCGCGCGTGATAGACCTCCTTGAGTGTGGCGAGGATGTCCTGCATCACGCGCACGAAGCGCTGCGACATGTGGTTGAGTGAGCGGTCGGTGTAGACCACGGAAAACTCGAGCAGGCCTTCCGGGTCTACATCGGGCAAGAGTCCTGGCATCTTCAATCTCCTTGAATGACTGTGGCGCGGCCTGCCGGGCACGCGCCACCGGGGGCGATTCAGCTTAGCATTTTCATCGCGCTGGCGAATGCATCGGGGCTATGTTTGCTGGACCGCGTAGTGGCGTGCGCCAAAGATGCCGCTGCCCACGCGCACCATGGTGCTGCCCGCGTGGATCGCCGCCTCGAGATCGGCGGTCATGCCGAGCGAGAGCGTATCGAATTTGCCGCAGCCTGCCGGCAAACGTGCGGCGATGGCGTCGAACACCTCGCGCACGCGCCGGTGAGCGGCGCATTGCGCATCGAAGTCCGGCAGCGGATCGGGGATGCTCATCACGCCGCGCAGGCGCAGTCGTGGCAGTTTCGCCACGGACAGGGCCAGCGCCACGGCGTCCTCGGGAGATGCGCCGGACTTGGTTGCGCCGCCGTCCGCGTTCACCTGAATGCAGACGTTCAGCGCAGCCAGGTCCGGGGGCCGCTGGTCATTCAGGCGCTGGGCGATCTTCAGCCGGTCTATCGTCTGCGCCCAGTGAAAGTGCCGGGCCACGAGCTGCGTCTTGTTGCTCTGGATGGGGCCGATGCAGTGCCACTGCAGGGGCGGTGCGTCCGGTCGAGTGAGGGCGGCGATCTTTTCGACGGCCTCCTGGATGTAGTTCTCGCCGAAAGCGCGCTGACCCGCGCGTGCGGCCTCCAGCACGGCTTCGGTGCCGAAGGTCTTGGAAACCGCGAGCAGGCTCACCTCGTCAGGGCGGCGTCCGCAGGCGGCGCAGGCACGTGCAATGCGGGCCTGCACGGCTTGTAGGTTGTCGCTGATCATCGTCATAATGCCTGCCAGAGCGTACTGCAAACCCATTCCAAGAGGGACACACGTGGATATCACCCAGCTCCTGGCCTTCAGTGTGAAAAACAATGCGTCAGACCTGCACCTGTCGGCGGGACTGCCGCCCATGATCCGCGTGCACGGCGACGTGCGCCGCATCAATGTCGATGCGCTCGATCACAAGACTGTCCATGCCATGGTGTACGACATCATGAGCGATGCGCAGCGCAAGATCTATGAAGAGTTCCTCGAAGTGGACTTTTCCTTCGAGATCGAGGGCCTGGCGCGCTTTCGGGTCAATGCGTTCAACCAGAACCGCGGCGCGGCGGCGGTGTTCCGCACGATTCCGAGCAAGATTCTCACGCTCGAGCAGCTCAACGCACCGAAGATTTTTGCCGACCTGGCGCTCAAGCCGCGCGGCCTCGTGCTGGTCACGGGGCCGACGGGCTCGGGCAAGTCCACCACGCTCGCGGCGATGGTCAATCACCTGAACGAAACCGAGTACGGGCACATTCTCACGATCGAGGACCCGATCGAGTTCGTGCACGAATCGCGCAAATGCCTGGTGAATCAGCGCGAGGTCGGGCCGATGACCCTGTCGTTCGCCGCCGCCCTGCGCTCGGCCCTGCGCGAAGACCCGGATGCGATCCTGGTGGGTGAAATGCGCGATCTCGAAACCATCCGCCTGGCGATGACGGCGGCCGAGACCGGCCACCTGGTCTTCGGCACCTTGCACACCTCGTCGGCGGCCAAGACCATAGACCGCATCATCGACGTCTTTCCGGCGGAGGAAAAGGATATGGTGCGGGCCATGCTCTCCGAGTCGCTGCAGGCGGTGATCTCGCAGACGCTGTGCAAGCTCAAGGACGGGTCGGGGCGCGTGGCTGCGCACGAGATCATGCTGGGCACGAGCGCGATTCGCAACCTGATCCGCGAGGCCAAGGTGGCGCAGATGTATTCCACCATCCAGACCGGCAACAGCGTGGGCATGCAGACGCTTGATCAGAACCTCACGGATCTCGTGCGGCGCAACGTGATCAGCCCGGCCGAGGCGCGCGGCAAAGCCAAGATACCGGAAAATTTCCCCGGGTGATGTGATGGGGTGGCGCACACGCGCGCCGCCGGCTTGTCCCCCGCGGGGGCATAACAAAGGGAGTGGTTGCCATGAAAGGCATACTCGGCTTGCTCAAGGCGAAGTACGGCAAATCTCCGGAAGAAGCTCCGGAGTCGGCATTTTTCACGACGGCATTCATGGGCCAGGGGGTGGATGACGCGCTCCTGATCCCCTGGGAGGCACGGGCCACCGAGATTGGCGCCAAGCGCCTGCCCAAGAGCCGCGGCGGCAAGCTGCTCGAAGCGCTGTGGTCCAAGGACAAATACATGTCGCATCTCGATCAGGACGCCGTCGAGCGCATGGAGCGCTTCTTCCAGTTCGCTTCGGTGCCGCCCAATCGCGATGTCATTCGCCAGGGCGAGTACGGCAACTTCATGGTGGTTCTGCTCAACGGCACGATCGCGGTCGACCGCCTGCAACCCTGGGGCGAGCAGCTGCGCCTGGCCGAGACGCGCCCCGGCGATATCCTGGGCGAGATGTCGCTGCTCGATAGCGGCATCCGCTTTTCCTCGTGCACCACGTTGACGGACTGCGAATTGGCGGCCTTGAACGCCGAGGCCATGGACGAAATGATGACCAAGGACCCGCAACTGGCCGCCAGCCTGGTGGCGCTGCTGGCGCGCAAGCTCTCCCAGCGCTTGCGCGTGGTCAGCGCGCGTTTGAGCGATCATCAGAATTGACGGGATACACAAACACAAGGCAGGCACGCAGCTTACGGAGGAGCCACGATGGAACGCGATCAGGCCAGCAAATTCATCAATGATCTGCTCAAGTTGATGGTCAGCCGCGGTGGCAGCGACTTGTTCATCACGGCGGATTTCCCACCGGCGATCAAGGTGGACGGCAAGATGACCAAGGTGTCGCCGCAGCCGCTCACGGCCATGCACACGCTCACGCTGGCGCGCTCGATCATGAGCGACAAGCAGGTGGCCGACTTCGAACGCACCAAGGAGTGCAACTTCGCGATCTCCCCGGTCGGCATAGGGCGCTTTCGCGTCAACGCTTTCATTCAGCAGGGCAACGTGGGCATGGTGCTGCGCACGATTCCGCTGAGTCTGCCGACGATAGACGGCCTGGGGCTGCCCCAGGTGCTCAAGGAAGTGGTGATGACCAAGCGCGGCCTGTGCATCATGGTGGGTGCGACAGGCTCGGGCAAATCGACATCGCTGGCAGCCATGGTGGACTGGCGCAACGAAAACTCCTACGGTCACATCGTCACGGTGGAAGACCCGATCGAGTTCGTGCATGCGCACAAGAACTGCGTGGTGACGCAGCGTGAGGTCGGGCTGGACACGGAGAGCTGGGGGGCGGCGCTCAAGAACACGCTGCGCCAGGCGCCCGACGTCATCCTGATGGGTGAAATCCGCGATCGCGAGACCATGGAGCACGCTGTCGTGTTCGCCGAAACCGGCCACCTGTGCCTCGCGACGTTGCACGCCAACAGCGCCAACCAGGCGCTCGACCGCATCATCAATTTCTTCCCCGAGGAGCGGCGCGCGCAGCTGCTCATGGATCTTTCGCTCAATCTGAGGGCGCTGATCTCGCAGCGGCTCGTGCCCAAGCAGGATGGCAAAGGGCGCATCGCGGCGGTCGAGATCATGCTCAATTCGCCCCTGATCGCCGACTTCATCTTCAAGGGTGAAGTGGCGGAGATCAAGGACGTGATGAAGAAGAGCCGCAACATGGGCATGCAGACCTTCGACCAGGCGCTGTTCGACCTCTTCGAGGCCAACCTCATCAGTTACGAGGATGCGCTGCGCAATGCCGATTCGCTCAACGACCTGCGCCTGCAGATCAAGCTCTCGAGCCAGCGCGCCAAGTCGGGCGATCTGGCGGCGGGGACGGAACAGTTCGCGATTGTGTGAAAGGCGGTTGTGATGGCAAGTGGTATCGAGGCGCGCAGCTACGCGCAGGTGGCGCCGCGCAAGGTGGCGTTTCTGGGCTTGGGCGTGATGGGCTATCCGATGGCGGCGCATCTGCTGCGGTCGGGCCATGCGGTCACGGTGTACAACCGGACAGCTTCAAAATCAGAAGCATGGTGCGCTGAATTCGCGGGCGATGGGGCCGCCAAACGTGCTGCAACGCCGCGCGAGGCGGCGCAGGGCGCCGACTTGGTGTTCTGCTGTGTGGGCAACGACGACGATCTGCGTTCGGTGGTGCTGGGTGGTGATGGCGCCTTTGCGGGTATGAAGCCGGGCGCCATTTTTGTGGATCACACGACGGCCTCGGCCCAGGTGGCGCGGGAGTTGCACGCCAGCGCGCTTGCATCGGGTCTGCAGTTCGTCGATGCGCCGGTATCGGGGGGGCAGGCGGGCGCGCAAAAGGGTGTGCTCACGGTGATGTGCGGGGGGGATCAGTCAGCGTTTGACGTGATCCAGCCCGTGGCCATGGCATTTGCGCGCGCGTGCACGCGCATCGGCGGCAGCGGCGCCGGGCAGCTTGCGAAGATGGTCAACCAGACCTGCATCGCGGGCATGGTGCAGGGCCTGGCGGAGGCGATTGCGTTCGGCGCACGCGCGGGTCTGGACATGCCGCTGGTGCTCGACGTGATCGGCAAGGGCGCGGCGCAGAGCTGGCAGATGGACAACCGCGGCCGCACCATGGTCGAGGGCAAGTTCGATTTCGGCTTTGCCGTGGACTGGATGCGCAAGGACCTGGGTCTGGTGCTCGACGAAGCCAAGCGCAATGGCGCGCTGCTGCCCGTGACGGCGCTCGTGGATCAGTTCTACGCCGAAGTGCAGCGTGAGGGTGGCAATCGCTGGGACACCTCCAGCTTGATCGCCCGGTTGACGCGAAGCCCGAAGGTTTGAGCGCGCTTATTGATGAGCCGCGGCAGCGGGTGCGCTGGGTGAGGGGGCCGGCGCTCCGCCCGGGATGATCTCGAACACGCGCACCACCTTGCGCACGCCATCGATGCTGCGCGCGGCATCGGTCAGCTGGCTGGACTGGTAGGGCGTGACGCGCCCCATCAGGAACACCTCGCCGCGCTCGGTCACGACCTTGAAGGCGTTGGTGGCCACGAGATCGTTGTAGTCCACGAGTTTGGCGCGCACCTTGCCGGTGATGTAGGCATCGTTGGAGCGCTCGGACATCGTGGAATTGGGCATGACGCCCAGCGCATTCACGACCGATTTCACGTTTTGAACGCCCTGCACGATCTCCTGCACGCGTCGGCTGTCTTCGGCGGTGGGCACTTCGCCGGTGATCAGCGCCTGGCGGTTGTAGCTCGTGACATTCACGTGCACCCGCTCGCCGAGCGCCTCGGTGATGTGGCTTGCGGCGCGCAGCTCGATGCCTTCATCCTCCACCTGCGTGCCCGTGGTGCGCGGGTCGGTGGCGACGATGGCACCCATCGCGGCACCCGTGCCGACGACGATCGGCACGCAGGCGCTCAGGCCCGAGGCCAGCAGCGTCGCAGCGAGCACGGTGCGCAAGACAGGAGCGGAATGAAAGGTCATGACGAAGGGCTTCCCAGGAAAATCGGACGCGACAAACGCGAAAAAGCGATCATACCGAGCCGCACGGCGAGCACTGTTGCAAAACGGTTCAGAAGTCCAGCAGGCTCAGGCCGATGCTCAGCACCGTGCGTCGGCGGTTGTAGTCGATCAGGCTGTCGCCGTAGCCGGAAAACACGGCGGTGTGCAGGCGCAGGTTGGATCTGTCACCCAGCCGGTGCAGCCATTCCAGGCGCAGCGAACCGCGGGCGTGGGTGCGCAGCGTGTGCCGCAGGGTGAGAGCCAGCGTGTTGTCCGAGGATGGGTTCCAGCCCAGCGTCATCTCGGCGCGGCCGATGTAGTCGCTGATGTGCGGGTTGTCGTCGTTGGCCGCGCTCTCGTGCAGGCGCTGCCAGATGCGGGCGGTGACGAGCCAGTCGTTGCCGCGTTCCAGTCCGGCCATCAGGTAGACGCGGTTCCAACTGCGCGACAACGGCAGGCTCTGTCCGTTGGATTGGTGCACGAGGCCGATGCCGCTGTAGCGCCAGCGCCAGCCCCAGGGCAGATCGGCCGTGGTCGGATGGATGTAGACCAGTTCGGGTTCGTGGTCGGTATTGCGAAACGGACGCGAGATGGCGGGCGAGAAGAGCTGCCAGTACGACTGCTGGGTATAGCCGAACCAGAGCGAATCACGCGCCGCTCCCTCGCCTGTGGTGAGCAGGTTCCTGGCCAGCTTGGTGCGCACGGAGAGCTGCAGGCGCATCTCGGTGCGTTTGTACGGGGTGAGGCCGCCGGCGTTGTTCAGCGGGTTGTCCGAGGTGGGCTGCTGGTTGACGGTGTTGGCGGTGACGATGGAAACGCTCAGGGGCCGGTAGCCGCGAAATTGCAGCGTGCCGCAGTCGCTGCCTGCCTCCAGCTCCCAGAAGCGCGAGAGCGTGGTGTACGGGCCATTGCGGCAGCCGTCACCGGGTGGCGCGGGCAGGTCGGGCAGGCTGGGCGTGGCCACCGTGGTGCGGGGCGCGTCGTGCGGGGCGTCGCTTCGGCGGTCCGCGGTTGCGGCGTCTGCCTGCTGATCGAGCGCCCATTGGTCGAAACAGGCCAGTCGCTCGGCGCTGGCGGCGATGGCGGTGCAGCGCTGCCATGGGCCCTGCGGGGCGTCCGCGGCCAGACCGGGCGAGGCGAATGCAGCCGCCGAGCAGGCAAGAAAGAAGGACGTCAGAGCATGGTGCATATGGGCAGGCGGAATTGATCGTCAGGGCGTGGGGATCTGTGCCTTGAGGGCAAATTCAGCGCGCAGCTGACGCAGTTTTTCGCGCGGATCTTCGCGGCTCGTGGCGGCATCGAGCTGCATTTCGGCGATGAAGCGACTGGGCTGGCAGGTCACCAGCTCGCGGCCCTTTTTGCGCTTTTTGGTCCAGCTCACCACCAGCGTGCGCCTGGCCCGCGTGATCCCCACGTACATGAGGCGCCGCTCCTCTTCCAGCCGGGTCTGGATCTGCTCCGGCGCGTCGCTGTCGTCCACCCTGAAGGGCAGCATGCCTTCGGTCACGCCCGCGAGCATCACGTGGGTCCACTCCAGGCCCTTGGCCGCGTGCAGCGTGGAGAGCGTGATCATGTCCTGATCCTGCTCGCGCTCGGAGATGGTGGAGAGCAGGGCGATGTTGCGCGCCACGTCCAGCAGGCTGCGCGCTTCGGTGCTCGCGGTGGTGCCTGCCGCGTCGGCGATCTGGCCGCCCGCGCGCTGCGCCATCCAGTCGCAGAATTCAAGCACGTTGCCCCAACGCGCGGCGGCCACCTTGTCGCTGTCTTCCGCATCGTGCAGGTAGCGCTCATAGCCGATCTCGGTGAGCCAGTCGGTGAGCCAGCCTCGGGCGGCTTCGGCGCCGAGCGTGTGGCGCGCGCGGTATTCCTGCTCGTTGATGCAGCGGCCGAATTCCGTGAGACCGTCGATGGCCTTGCGCGGCAGCGCGGCGGCGAGCGTGGGGCTGAAAAGGCTCTCGAACAGGCTGCTCTTGCGCTGGCTGGCGAATTCGCCCAGCCGGGCCAGCGTGGTGTGGCCGATGCCGCGCCGGGGCGTGGCGATGGCGCGCAGGAAGGCGGGGTCGTCGTCCGGGTTGGCCCAGAGCCGAAACCAGGCGCACAGGTCGCGGATCTCGGCACGGTCGAAAAAACTCGTGCCGCCCGAGACCTTGTAGGGGATGTTCGCCTTGCGTAGCGCCTTCTCCAGCGGCCTGGCCTGATGGTTGGCGCGGTAGAGGATGGCGAAGTCCTTCCACGCGGGCGGCGGGTTGCTCGCCGCGCGCAGGCTCTGGATGCGCGCGACGGCGCGTTCGGCCTCGTGCTCCTCGTGGTCGCAGGACTGCACGCGCACCGGTTCGCCTTCGCCCAGTTCGCTGAACAGGGTCTTGGGAAAGAGCTTGGGATTGGGCGTGATCACGTGATTGGCCGCGCGCAGGATGGCCGAGGTGGAGCGGTAGTTCTGCTCGAGTTTGACGACCTTGAGCCGGGGAAAATCCCGGGGCAGTCGCTTGAGATTGTCCAGCGTCGCACCGCGCCAGCCATAGATGCTCTGGTCATCGTCACCCACGGCGGTGAAGCGGCCGTTGTCGCCCACGAGCAGTTTGAGCAGTTCGTACTGCGTGGCGTTCGTGTCCTGGTATTCGTCCACCAGCACATGGCCGAGCTGATGCTGCCATTTCTCGCGCACTGCTGGGTGCTCGCGCAGCAGGCGCATGGGCAGGCCGATCAGATCATCGAAATCCACGCTCTGATAGGCCGCCAGGCGCTCCTCGTAACGTAGCATCAAGACAGCCAGATGGCGCTCGGTGTCGTCTTCGGCCTGCGCCAGGGCTTGCTGCGCGCCCAGTCCCGCGTTCTTCAGCGCGCTGATGCCCCATTGCCACTGCCGCGCCGTGGCCAGGTCAGTGGCGGCGCCGGCGCCGGCGCAATCCTTGAGGATGGAGGTCACATCGCTCGTGTCCAGGATGCTGAAGTGCGGTTTCAGGCCGAGCACCTGTCCGTCTTCGCGCAGCAGCCGCACGCCGAGCGCGTGGAAGGTGCAGATCAGCACCTCGCGCGCAGCGCGCCCTATGAGCCCGCCGGCGCGCTCGCGCATTTCGGCGGCCGCCTTGTTGGTGAAGGTGATCGCGGCGATCTGCTGCGGCGCCAGGCCCTGCGAGATCAGGTGCGCGATCTTGTGCGTGATGACTCGCGTCTTGCCCGAACCCGCGCCCGCCAGGACCAGGCAGGGGTGGTCCGTGACGTGCACCGCCTGCAACTGAGCGAGATTGAGACCGGACATGCGCTGGGCGGAAAACCCTTGATCATACGAGCCTTGCGGCCTGCGATAATCGCCCTCCGTGCCGTCCGCCCTCGTCGTTCCCCTCACGTTTCCTGTCTTCGCGCCAGTCGCGCGGGCGTTCCTTGCATTTCCCGCAGCCGCCGCGCTGCAGCCCTGACTGCGTCATGTATCCCCTTGCTGCGCCTTCAACGCGCCGGGTTCTGGGCTGGCTGGCCGGTGCGTGCGTTGTCTGGGCGTTCGCCGCGTGGCTGGGCAACGCCAACCTGGACGGCTACCACGACATGCTCGAGAACTATGCGTGGTCGCAGCCGTTGCGCTGGGGCACGCACAAGCACCCGCCCTTTTTCAGCTGGGTCGTGGGATTGTGGTTCGCGGTGTTTGCGCAGAACGATTTCAACTACCGGCTGCTCTCGTATGCCAACGTGTTCGTGGGGCTGGCGGGGGTCTGGGTGCTCGGGCGGCGGCTCAAGCTCGGGGCTCTTGCCCCGTGGGGCGCGCTGCTGCTGCTCTGGAGCTTCCCCTACACCAATCTGGCGGGCAAGTTCAACGCCAACAGCCAATTGCTGTCGCTCTGGCCCTGGGCTGCAGCACTGCTGCTGGCGAGCTGGCAGCAGCGCGGCTGGCGCGGCGCCGGGGCCAGCGTGGCCCTGGGCCTGGTGTCGGCCGCCTGCATGCTGAGCAAGTACTTCAGCGGCTTGTTCCTTGCGGGGTTCCTGCTGCCGGTGTTCCTGCATGCCGAGGGTCGGCGCTGGCTCGCGACGCCGCGGCCCTACCTTGCGCTGGCGGTGTTCGGCCTGATGCTGTGGCCGCATCTGGCCTGGGTCGCCTCCCACGATTGGGCGCCGCTGCACTATGCCATGGAGCAGGGCGGGGGTGCCACCTCGTGGGGCTACGTCGCGCGCTTTACCTTCGCGCCGGTGTTCTACTGGCTACCCGCGTGGCTCGCGCTGTGCCTCGTCTGGGCGCGCGCGCAGGCGCGCGTGGACTGCACGCCGTGGGCGCGCGAGGCGGCACGCCTGTTGCTGCGCAGTTGGCTGCCGCAAGGCCGGGACGACGTGCTGTTCTGGCTCGCGTGCATGCCCTGGGTGCTGGCGCTGGGCTTTGGCGTGGCCGGCATCGCGGAGCTTTCCGTCCCCTGAGCCATTCCGATCGGTTACGCCTTTTCCCTGCTGTGGCTGCGCAATCTGCGGCGGCTCGCGCCCGCGGCCGAGGCGGCAGCTCTGCATCACCTGGCGCGCGCGTGGTGGCCGGTGCTGGCGCTGATATTGGCGCTGAGCGTGGTGTTTGCATTGTCCAACGCGCTGCGCGGCAATGAAGGCTACTACCGCCCGACGCAAGAGGCCGCGCGCGCCATCGTGCGTGATTGGCAGCAGCGCCACCCGGGCGAGCGCCTCGGGTGGGTGGGCGGTGACTGGGCCGGCAATGCGATGCTCGCTTTCTACGCCCAGCCGCATCTGCTGACCGTGCCGGGTTTGCCCGACAGTAAGGAGGCCCGGATGTTGGGGGTCGGCCCCTGGCAGGCGCGCGATGGGGTGCTGCTGTGTCTGCGCGGACCGCTGTCGACGGCGCAGGACGCAACCGATTGCGACCGTCAGGCCCGGCAGTGGCTGGCCGCGCGCGGACGGCCCACGCAGCCGCACGTGTTGCAGGTGGCGCGCAGCGGCTGGCGCTTTCCCCGGGCACAGCCGTGGGTTTATGCGGTGTACGACGTGGATGCCGACGCGCGCCCGTAAGGCCTGGGAACCCTGTTGGCGCGCGCGTCATCCTGGTAGCGCCGCCCTGACCTTCGGGAGTTTTCAGCGCTGGTGACCCTGCCCGCCTGAGGCCACCACGCGGTTGCGTCCCTGCTGTTTGGCGGCGTAGAGATGGCGGTCCACCTGCGAGACGGCGCTGTGCACGCCTTCGATCGCCGCCGGATGCACGGTGAGCACGCCGATACTGACCGTGATGTGCCGGGCCACCGGGGAGCTCGTGTGCGCGATGGCCAGGTCCGCGATGCTCTGGCGCAGGCGCTCGGCGAGCGTCAGCGCGCCCGCAGCGTCCGTCTCGGGCAGCACGATGAGGAATTCCTCGCCACCGAAGCGCGCCGCCAGGTCAGGGGTGCGGTTGGCCATGCGCGCGAGCAGGTGCCCCACGGTGCGCAGGCATTCGTCGCCCGTCACGTGGCCGTAGGTGTCGTTGAATTGCTTGAAATAGTCGATGTCGATCATGATCAGCGACAGCGGCGCGCCCGAGCGTCTGAGGCGGGCGAATTCGGTTTCGAGAACCAGGTCCAGATGGCGGCGGTTGGCCAGGCCGGTGAGCTTGTCGGTGCGACTCAGGTGTGCCAGCTGGGTGTTGGCCGCTTCCAGGGCGCGCGTGCGTTCGGCCACATGCTGCTCCAGCAGCGAGCGCTCCCGATCGAGCTCGGACAGCGCCTTGCGCCGCCCGCGCGACTGGCGCAGCAGCAGGGCGATCAAGGCGCCCTGCAGCGCCAGCAGCGCCGAGATGCCGATGATCTGCCTGCGGTAGGTGGTCCACGCCGAGGTGTCTTGCCCGATGATTCGGGCGCTTGCCGGGAGTTGGTCGGCAGAGATGCCGAAGCGACGCATCACGCGCGCATCGAAAATGTCTTCGGTCGGCGCCTGCATGACCACGGGGATGCGGTTCGCCGGTGTGCCGTCCAGGATGCGCAGGGCCATGCGGGCGGCGGTCTCTCCTTGCTGGTGCGCGGTGACGAAATGGCCGCCGAGCACGCCATGCCCGAGGTCCGAGTCCCAGAACGCGTAGACCGGAAACGGGCTGGCGGCAGTGATGAGGCTGGCGCTTTCATCGGGGCTGATCGCCCGGCCGTTGGTGCGCTCGTTCGCCTGGCCGGCCAGGAACACCAGGGTTGAAGAGGGCAGTTCGGCCAGCCGCTGGCGGATGCGCGCCATCGGGGCGTCCTTGATTTCCACGACGTCGAAGCGCTGGCGCAGTTGCGGGAAGATGGCGAACTCCGCCGCCTCAGCGATGCGCGCATTGGTGGAATTGGCGGTGGACGTGATGAAGGCGAGCGTGTGGGTGCCGGGGTGCACCTTGAGCGCCATCGCCACGGAATCCTCGATCGGTGTGGCCTCGGTCACGCCGGTGGCGTTGTTCAGCCAGCGTGCGGTTTCCGGCGGAAAGTCGTTGTAGCCGCAAAACACCAGCGGCGCACCGGGGAAGAGCTGCTCGCGGTACTGCATCGCGAACTCGAACGCCGGGTTGTCGCAGACCACCAGCACTTCGGGGCGATAGGCCCGGTACTTGGCCGCGAGGGTGCGCGCGATCAGCGGGATCTGGTCGCCGTAGCCGAAACGCCGGCTGTCCAGGTACTCGAACGAGAGCTCGATGGCGCGGCCCGAGCGGGCCAGTTCATCCCGCAGAGCCCGTTCGATGGCGTCACTCCAGGAATAGCCCCGGTGGTAGGAATTGATGAAGACGATGCGCGCGGCGGCGGTGGGTTGGCTTGCGGCGCTCTGTGCGATGGCGTGCACGGCGACGAGGGCCGCGACAGACAGCAGCAGCAACATGACCAGCGGGCCAAGGCGGTGCAGGGCCGCTCGGAGGCATATCGAACGGCAGTCGCGCAAGATGCTTCCTTGTGGGTATCGCAGGCAACCGAGGTGGCCGCCGCGATTGATGCATTATGTAACCATCTGCGTGGCGTGGTCATTCGATTCAGATGGCCTGCGGATCGACGTCGATCAGCCAGCGCACCACGGCGCGGTGGCGGGTGCGCTCGGCATGCAGTAAAGGCTGCCAGGCGGCGAGCAGGTGTTGCAGCGCGCCGCGATGGGGGCTTTCCAGCAGCATCTGCGCGCGCTCCACGTTGGCGACGCGTTGCACGGCGAGCGGCACCGGAGGGTAGAGGAAGACCTGTTCCATGCCGGGCAGTTGCGCCGTCCGCGCCGCTTCGCTGGCGGCGCGCAGAAAGTCTTGCGCGGCCTCTTGCGTGCGGGCGTCGGCGCGCAGCAGCGCCTGATGCGAAAAGGGCGGCATGCCTGCTGCTTCACGCTCGGCCAGCTGCCGGGCGGCGAATGCGGGGTAGTCGTGCCCGCGCAGCGCGGCAAACAGCGGGTGTTCGGGGTGCCAGGTCTGTACCCACAGCTCCGGGGCGGATTGCTGCGCCTTCATGTACTGCGCGTCGCGCCCGGCCCGCCCCCCCGCCTGCATCAGCAGGGCGAAGAGGCGCTCGGGCGCGCGGAAGTCGCTGGAAAAGAGCGCGCCGTCGGGCTGAACGGCCGCGACGAGTGTGACGCGGCGAAAGTCGTGTCCCTTGGCCACCATCTGCGTGCCCACGAGCACGTCCACGTCGCCCGCGTGCATCTGCGCCAGCTGTGCCTTGAGCGCTCCCCGGGCGCGTGTGGTGTCCGCATCGATGCGCGCCACGCGCGCGGCGCGCCGCTCGGGGGTGATGACGTTGCGCAGCAGCTGCGCGAGTTGCTCCTCCAGCTGCTCGGTGCCGCGGCCTATGGTCAGGATGTCGGGATTGCCGCAGTCCGGGCAGGCGCGCGGCACGGGGCTGGCGAAGCCGCAGTGGTGGCAGCGCAGCGTGCGGTCGATCTTGTGGAACACCTGCGTGGCCGAGCAGTGCGGGCAATCGCTCTTCCAGCCGCAGGCGCCGCAATGCAGCACGGGCGCGAAGCCGCGGCGGTTCAGCAGCACGAGGCACTGCTCTCCGCGCTGCACCCGCTCGGTGATGGCCGCGATCAGCGGCGGCGCGAACACGGCCTTGCGCGGCTGCTGCGACATGTCGATGAGGCGCAGGCGCGGCAGCTCGCCCGCGCCGATGCGCGCGGGCATGTGCAGGCGCTGGTAGCGAGGGGCCGCCGGGTCGCTGGCGTGCCAGCTCTCCAGCGACGGCGTGGCGCTGCCCAGGATCACCTTGGCCCCCACGTCGCGCGCGCGCCAGACGGCGAGGTCGCGCGCCGAGTAGCGCGCGCCCTCCTGCTGCTTGTAGCTGGCGTCGTGTTCTTCATCGACCACGATGAGCGCGAGCCGCGGCAGGCTGGCAAGGATCGCCATGCGGGTGCCGAGCACGATGCGCGCCTGCCCGGTGTGCGCGGCGAGCCAGCTTTTGAGGCGCTGCGCCGGCGTCATGGCGCTGTGCAGGCTGACGATGGCGCTCGCGCCCCACAGGGTTTCAAAGCGCTCGCGAAAGCGCGCTTCCAACTGGGGGGTGAGGTTGATCTCGGGCACCAGCACCAACGCCTGGGCGCCGGGGTCTCGTGTCAGTGCCGCCTGGACGGCGTGCAGGTAGACCTCGGTCTTGCCGCTGCCGGTGCTGCCGAACAGCAGGAAGGGGCCTGGATGGGTATCTATTTCGGCTGCAGCGCTTTGCTGGTCAGTGCTGAGTACTACGATTTTTGATGTCTTGGTCTGGACTGTGGCCGCGCCGGCGTCCGGTGCGGGCGTGCCCTGGGGCATCCGGCGCAGTCGCCGCGTCAGTTGATCGGCGGTCAGTTCGCGCAGCGATGGAGGAAGCGCGGACAACGCCACTTCGCCCAGGCTGCGCTGGTAGTAGCGTGCCGCAAAGGCCACCAGGCGGCGCCAGGGGGCGGGCAGCGGCGCGAGTCCTTCCAAGACGGCGCCGACGCGGCGCAGCTGCGGGAGCTCTGACTCGGCGCCCTGCGGCTCATCCCACGTGATGCCCAGCACTTCGCGGGCGCCCAGGGGCACGCGCACCAGGGTGCCGGCAGGCAGCGGCACGTCATGGGCGTAGCTGAGGATGAGTGCCGCGCTGCTGTGCGCAGGGGTTGGCACGACGATGTGCAGCGGGACGGTGGGGGTGGACAAGCTGCGATCAATGCTGTTGATTCACGACTTCGAACATTGCGCCAAGTTCATGAATTTGTGGATATTTTCAAGCTATCCACGAGGGCTGTGGATAACTTTGTGGGTATCTTGGGTTCAAGCCAGCGCAAGCCGCGCAGTTGCTGGATTTGACCGGTTTGCGCACAAAAATGGCAAGGACAAAAAAGCCTTGTAAATCAAAGATGTGTATGGTGCGCGTGCGTCATCGTCATCGTGCGCTGCAACATGACGGGCGCCGCGTTCGCTACGTTTTTATTGTGCATAAGTCAGTCCGGGCCTCATGTCAATACCACGAACACCGCGGGGCGCGGCGTCTCACTGGCGGATCAGGCGTCCGTGGCCGTGCACCGCCTCCACGAGCGCGCTGACGTGCTCCGGGGGCGTGTGCTGACTGATGCCATGCCCCAGATTGAAAATCTGCGTCGGGCCCGCCGTGGCGGGGTCGGTGTGCGGTCGGCCGAAGCTGTCCATGACCGTGCGCACCTGCTCGGCGATGACCTCGGGTGGGGCAAACAGCACGTTCGGGTCGAGGTTGCCCTGCAGTGCCTTGATGTCTCCCACTTGCATGCGCGCATGGCCGAGGTTGACCGTCCAGTCCAGCCCCAGCACTTCGCAATCGAGCGCTCGCATGTCCTGCAGCCACAGACCGCCGCCCTTGGTGAAGACGATGCGCGGCACGGGGCTGCCGTCCGGCGCGTGGCGGTCGAGCAGCGAGAGCACCTGCTGCGTGTACGCCAGGCTGAATTGCTGAAACGCCCCATCGGCCAGGACCCCGCCCCAGCTGTCGAAGATCATCACCGCCTGCGCACCGGCCGCGATCTGCGCGTTCAGGTACTGCGCCACGGCCTTGGCGTTGATGGCGAGCACCTGGTGCATGAGGTCGGGGCGCGCGTACATCAGGGTCTTGACGTGGCGATAGTCTTGCGAGCCGCGCCCTTCCACCATGTAGCAGGCCAGCGTCCAGGGGCTGCCCGAGAAGCCGATCAGCGGCACGCGCCCGGCCAGCGCCTTGCGGATGCTGGTGACGGCGTCGAAGACGTAGCGCAGCTTGTCCAGATCGGGCGTGGCCAGCCGCGCCACGTCGGCCTCGCTGCGGATGGCGTGGTCAAAGCGCGGGCCTTCGCCTTCGGCAAAGGTGAGGCCCAGGCCCATGGCGTCGGGCACCGTGAGGATGTCCGAGAACAGGATGGCGGCGTCCAGCGCGTAGCGCTCGATGGGCTGCAGCGTCACCTCGGTGGCGTAGTCCACGTTCGTCGCCAGACCCATGAAGCTGCCGGCCCGCGCGCGCGTGGCGCGGTACTCGGGCAGGTAGCGGCCGGCCTGGCGCATCAGCCAGACCGGGGTGGTGTCGGTGGCCTGGCGCCAGCAGGCGCGCAGGAAGCGGTCGTTCTTCAGGGGAGCAAAGGCGCTGGTCATCCGGGGATTGTCGCAGGCCCGGTGGGCCGGACGCAGGCGGGCGAGTCAACAGCCTTTCAGTGGTCGAGCGTGACCGTGCCTTGCAGACTCACCTGCGTGAATTCGTCGATCAGGATCGTGACGCGTACCGTCCAGCGCCCGGCGGTGGGGATCAGCACCCCATCCGCGCGCCACACCCCGGGGCTGACCTGGCTGGCCTGCGCGTGCAGGCCCTCGATGCCGACCGTGCTGTTGGCGAGGGTGTAGCTCACTTGCCTGGCATCCAGCGCCGCGGATGCGCCGCCGCGGATCGATGCCGTGATCGACACCGGCCCAGCGCGGCCGGGCGTGAGCTGCAGGTTCACCATCGCCCGGGCGTGGTGCAACTGCAGCTGCCGACTCTCCTGCGTCGCAGCCGCGTGATCGGCATGCACCAGCGAGCGCGGCGGCACGGTGAAGCGCCACAGCGCCACCACTGCGAGGATGGCCAGAAGCATCGCGGTCTCCACGGCGATGGAGCGCCGCAGGCGCCCCGCGGCGCCGGCTTCGCCCCGCGCCACCGCACCCGTGAGGCGCCAGCGGTTGGCCGCGGCCAGCAGCAGCACGAGTGCCACCAGCGCCAGCTTGAGCACCAGCACGCGGCCGTAGTCGGTGCCTGGCAAAGCAGAGAAATCCCCGAGCTGAATCACCGCGAGCGTAAGTCCGGTCAGCACCAGCGCGGCCAGCGGGTAGACGACGAGCCGCGAAAAGCGCGCCAGCACGCGCGGGCCGAGGAGGCTCCCCGCGCGCAGCGCGCCCGCCAGCGGAAGCAGCGCGCCCACCCAGAGCGCGACGCCCGTCGCATGCAGGAACACGGCCGCCCGCGTGGCCCACTGGGGCGACGCGGTGCTCGCATGGCCGCTGGCCGCCAGCGCCAGCCCCACGCCGATGAGCGCCAGCAGACTCGCGGAGCGCGCCGCCCCGGGCCTGCGGACAGGGCGGGCGACGAGCGCCAGTCCCATGGCACATGCGGCGATGCCCAGCGTGATGCCGTAGGGGCTGCCCGCGCCCGTGCGCCAGATGTGCCACCCCATGCTCTGCGCGGCGCCCAAGCCCAGCATGTCCGCGCCCTGCAGGCCGGGCGATGCTGCGGCGCTCAGCAGGCCCAGCAGCAGCGCGCCGTCGACGATGCGCCCCGTCACGTGGTCCGAATCGACGCCGGGGCGCGCGCCCGCCGAGGTGATCCAGGCAGTGAAGAAGACCCCGCCGACACCGACGAACAGGCCGATGTACAGCGCGATCCTGGCGAGCCAGATCGCCGCAGCCAGCGAGCCAGCCATCCGGGGTGATACCGATGCCGACGTGGGCTGGGCCGCCGCCGTGCCAACCGAAAACGTCACGACGCCGGCGACCGGATGGCCGTCGGCCGAGACCACGTGCCAGCTCAAGGCGTGGCTACCCTCGCCCAGCGGCGGCAGTTGCACGGTGAGCGTGGCGCCGCCCGCGTGGACGGCGCGCGGCGCGACCTTGCTCCCGTCGGCCTCGACGAGTTCGATGCGCGTGGGCGTGACGTCCTCGTTGAAGCGCAGCGTGAGCGCGCCGGGAGCCTGCGCGAGCGCGCTGGCGTTCGCGGGCTCGGACTGCACCAGCGACGCGTGCGCCCGTGCCCTGGGACTGGCCAGCATCAGCGCCAGCAATGCGGCCAGGAGCAGCAGCCAGACCGGCCAGGCGCGCAGGCTGCGCGCGCCGGGCGCCGCTGGTGCGCGCTTCACGGCGTTTCCTTCGGCGTCAAGTGCAGAGAGGGCGCCGGCATCTCCAGGTGCCCGGTCTGGCCCGCCGCCGGGATCTCGATCCAGCGCTGTACCGCCTGCCCGCAGGTCTGCACCACCGGGAAGTACAGCGGCGTGCCCGGCTGCAGCGACGAGGCGATCTGGCTGCTGAAGACGAATTCGTCGTAGTAGGCATCGGGCAGCGGGCCGCCCGACCAGGTGATGGTGCGCACCCCTTCGGTCAACTGCGCGCCATGGTAGGCGTAGGCCTGCGCATATTTGCCGTGGGTCATCGTGATCTCCCAGCCGGGCTTGGGCTGGGGCTTGACGGCGATGACCCCGGCGGGTATCTGCACGCTCAACTGCGTCGTGGCCGCGCCTTTGCAGCCGTGCGGCAGGCGCAGCACCGCCTTGTAGCCGCTGCCTGCCTGCGCCTGCGCGGTCTGCAGCGTCACGTGCGCCTGCGCCGCGCCGCCGCACAGGCTCGCGGCGGCCAGCATGAGAGGGGTGGTGAAGATCCTCATTCCGGAGATTGTGATTGCGTTCATGATGTTTCCTTTTCTTAAAATTGATAGCGCATACCGGCGTGGATGCTGCGCCCTATGCCGGGGTAGAAGGTGTTGACGGGTGCGGCTGCGGCATTCAGCACCGGCGCGAAATCGGCCACGTAGCGCCGGTTCGTGAGGTTGCGCAGGTCCACGTAGAAGCTCAGGCCATCCCTGAGCGTTGCGCCGAATTTGAGGCCCAGCAGCGCGTAGCCCGGCGTCTTCAGGGTGTTGGCGTAATCGACCCAGGCGCCACCGGGCACCCAGTCCAGCGTCGGCGTGACGTAGAAGCCGTCGGCGCGCGTGTAGCTCAGCGCGGTGCGCAGCACGTGGCGCGGCAGTCCGGGGACGGCGTTGTCGCCATGCTGCGGATCGTCCTGGAATCGGAAATCGCTCCAGTTCCACATCTGGCTGAGCTCAAGACGATCGCCCGCGTTCTCCGCCGCGAGGTTGCGCGCCAGCGTGAGCGAGGCGCCCAGCTCGATGCCCTGGTGCAGCGTGCGGTCGGCGTTGAAGGTGGCGGCGGGCACCGTCGGATCGAGCGTGTACTGCAGCATCTCGCCGCGCACCCGCGAGCGGTAGTAGGCGGCATCCCAGCGCAGCAGGCCATGCTGGCCGCGCGTGCCGATCTCGGCCGTCCAGGCGCGTTGCGAGGCCAGCGGCACGAAGCGGCTGGTGGCGCCGAAGGTCTGCGTCAGATCGGTGAAATCGGGCACGTCCTGGCTGCGGGTGAGGTTGGCGAACACCTGCACGTGCTCGCGCGGTTCCCACAGCAGGCCGATCTTCGGGTTCAGGCCGCTGTACGTCACACGGTCGGTCGCCGCATCCGGGTTGCCGGGTCGCACGCCGTGGTTGATGTAGTCCCGATCGTGGCGCAGCGCCTTCACGCCCGCGACGAAGGCCAGGCGTGGCGTGACGAAAGTGCGGTTCTCCAGATACGCCTCGACGTTCAGCGCCTTCTGCCGCGCGTTCAGCGTGGGCGCGCCCGCCGCGCCGCCCTGGTTGACGAAGCGCTGCGCCTCGTAGCTGCCGCCGAACACGCGCGCGCCCAGCGTCATCTCGTTGCGATGGCTGCCCGCTTGCCATGCCCGGGCATAGCGCGGCGCGACGCCCCAGGTGTCCCCGTTCGTCGTCAGCACCTGGAAGATCGGGTGGAACATGTCGGTGTGGATCAGCCAGGTGTTCACGTCGAGCCGGCCGCCGTCTAGCGCCACGCTGGTGCGGTTGGCCAGCCGCTGCACGCGCATGTCTCGCGCCTGGTTCTGTGCGACGACGCCGGTTCCGGCCTTGCGCGGATCGCCCAGCGCGTCGGCCAGGCTGAGCGTGCCCGGCAGCAGCTGGTTGGTGGCGTACACGCCGAGGTAAAAGCGCGTCTCGGCCGACGGCCCGAGCCGGTAGCCCAGGTTGCCGTTGAACTGCCCGTAGTTGCCGGTTTCGTGCGCGCGCCAGCCGTCGGCGTGCGAGGCGGTGAGGTTGGCCAGCCAATCGAGGTCGCCTGCCACGCGTGAGACCTGGCCGCTCGTCTGCACACTGCCAAAGCTGCCGCCCGAGACCTGCACGATATTGGGCGCGATCGCGGTATACGCCGTCGGCGTGATGAAGTTGATCGCGCCACCGAGCGTGGACGCGCCGAGGCCCAGCGCGTTGCCGCCCTTGTAGATCCCGGTCGTGCGCAGGCCCATGGGGTCGATCTCGTAGAGGTCGCCGCTGCCGTCGGCCAGGTTGGTCGGGATGCCGTCCTGCAGCAACTCGATGCCGCGCACGTGGTAGCCGCGCGCAATGCCCGAGCCGCGGATCGACAGGCGCAGCTCCTGTCCGTAGCGGTTTTGCGTGACCACGCCGGGCGCGTCCTGCAGCACATCGTGCAGGTTGGCCTGGTAGCGGTCCAGCAGCGTGGCGTTGTCGATGAAGCCGACCGAGCCGGCGGTCTGCTCGATGGCCTCGCGCTGGCGCGCGACGCTGGGCACGGTGGGTGAGCCCGGTTCGGTATCGGTCACGGTGAGAGTGGGCAGCGCCGGCGCCTCGGGAGCCGGAGTAGGTGGCTGTGCGTGCGCCCCGACGCAGCACGATGCGGTGAGCAGTGCCCGCCACCCGGCTCGCGCGTACGCGGCAGGGAAGGGTATGAACATGGAAATTCCTTGATCGGCCCGGGCGCGCCGATGCGATCGCGCGCAAGGCCCGTGGCATGAAGACACGTGAAACGCCACCGCACCTGCGCGGCGCCGTGGCGCCCTGCGGCAGCGGTGGAATGCGTGGCGAAGCAGCGGCTTCGCGGGTCAGGCGGCGAAGGTGGGAGGGCCGCGCGGGCCGTGCAGGAGGGCGAGGTCGGTGCCCGGAACATGGGCTGGTCCGTTCCGCGTGAACCGGGGCGCCTCGGCCGCCGCCACCGCCGACGGCACGGGTGCGCAGGGCACCGCGGCCACGCCATGGTGCGTGGCGCAACCCAGCAGGCAGCACAGGGCATGCGGACAGACCGGCTGCTCGGGTGTGGCGGGTGTCTGGGAAGAGGCGTGGCCTTGCGAGCAGATGTCGCCGGCCCACGGCGGTGTGTCCGCGGACGCGAGCGCAGGCAGGGGCGCGAGCGAGGCGGCCATGGCGTACAGCAGCCATGCACAGGCGCAGACGACGGCGATCCATCGCCGCCGGATGGCGCTGAACGACTTCCCTGCCCTCAATGTGCCTCCGATTCGTCCGTGGTGGCGGGGCTTCCCGCGCCGTCGCGGACCGTACACCAGGGTGTCGCCATTGTGCGGGAAAAAACGCATGCGGTTCGGGATTTGCGCTAAGGTGCGCCGATGCAGCCCGACCTTCCCCGCCCCGAACATCTGCAGCCCACTGCCGCGATCGACAGCGACCACCCCGCCGTGATCGCCTTCGCGCGCGAGCACGCACGAGGCAGCGACGAGCGCGAACGCGCCGTGGCGCTCAACCTCGCGGTGCGCGACGGTTTTCGCTACGACCCCTATCGCATCGACCTGAGTCTCGCGGGCATGCGCGCGAGCTCGGTGCTGGCCCATGGCTACGGCTGGTGCGTGCCCAAGGCGGCGCTGCTCGCGGCCGCGGCGCGCGCCTCGGGCATTGCGGCGCGCCTGGGCTTTGCCGATGTGCGCAACCATCTCTCGACCGAGCGCATGCGCCGCAGCATGAAGAGCGACATCTTCTACTGGCATGGCTACACCGAACTGTGGCTGGATGGCGCCTGGCGCAAGGCCACGCCTGCGTTCAACATCGAGCTGTGCGAGCGCTTCGGCCTGCTGCCGCTGGAGTTCGATGGCGTGCACGATTCGCTCTACCACGCATTCGATCGGGCCGGCCATCGCCACATGGAATACGTGAGCCAGCGCGGCAGCTTCGACGACCTGCCGCTGGCCGAGATTCATGCGGATTTCGAGCGCCTGTACCCGGGCTGGGCCGGGTGGCAAAGCGCGGACTTCCAGGCCGAGGTGCAGCAGGAGACGCCATCATGACGGCAGGCGCCGCGCTGCCCATTCCCGCCGGGTTCGAGGCCTTTGAAATGGGCGGGGCGTTCATGGCCGTCAACGGGCCACTGTTCAAGCGCCGCCGCGGCGGGGAATTTGCGCTCGGCCTGCGCATCGAGCCGCGCCATGTGAACCCCATGGCCAACCTGCATGGCGGCATGATGGCGAGCTTCTGTGACATGCTGCTGGTGCTGGTGGCGCACCACCAGAGCGAGGTGCTGCGCGCGCATTTCATGCCGACGGTGAGCCTGCAGCTGGACTACCTCGCGCCAGCGCCGCTGGGTTGCTGGATCGAGGGCGGTGGCCAGTTGCTGCGCACCACGCGCTCGCTGGCCTTCGTGCAGGCGCTGGTCACGGCCGATGGCCAGCCCTGCGTGCGCGCCAGCGGCGTGCTCAAGATCGGGCCGCTGATCGATGAGGTCATGGCGCGCGGGCGCGCGCCGTCGTCCTGAGGGCGTGGCCTTGCCCCAGGCAGGGATGCGACGCACGCGAGGGACTTGTGCAGTGTTGCCCTAAGATCGATACCGTTTCTCATGTCCTTCGGGAGCCTTAGATGTCCGATCTGAACACCCTGTTCGAAGCCGCCGTTGCCAACTCCAAACTGCTCACCGAGCGCCCCGACAACGCGACTCTGCTCAAGATCTACGCGCTCTACAAGCAGGCGACCGCAGGCGACAACGTCGAGAAGAAACCCAGCCTCACCGACCTCGTGGCGCGCGCCAAATGGGACGCGTGGACCAAGCTCAAGGGCACGGCCGGCGACGCTGCCAGGCAGCAGTACATCGACCTCATCGCGTCGCTGCGCGAGTAAGGCGGCGCGCGAGGGATTTGTTCAGCGTTGCCCAAGCGTGGCCAGCCTTGCCTCGCGCTCGTCGCGCGGCAGCTCGGCCAGTTGCTGCACCGCAGCGTGAAAGCGCGGCCAGTCGCGTCCCTGCTGGTCAAAGAGCGCGATGAAGGCGGGCACCAGATCGTCGTAGGCACCTTGGGCACCGAAACTGGCGTTGTTGGCGTCGCGCACCCAGCGGTCCGTTGTCGCCAGCTGCTGGGCGCTGCTGCCCTGCGCCACCCAGTGTTCGCGCAGCCGGGCGTAATCGGTACGAAAGTCTTCCATCGCTTTGTTTTTCATGGCTACCAGCGCTTTTGAGGCGGGCGTTGAGCCACGTTTTTGTTCGTAAATCTCTGCCAGGCGCGTGCGCGTCGCGCGGGTGAGCGTGCGCCACTCGCCGCGCCGCACTTCGCTGGCCCGATAGGCGGCCAGGGCCGCGGGCGTCGCGTGTTCGGTGAGCCAGCGCTCGGTGCCCAGCCGCCCGACGGCCGTGGCGTAGGACTCGTTGAACGTGGTGTCGCCGGTGGCGTAGACCTTCTGGTGCGCCAATTCATGCAGCATGAGGCGCGCGAAGTCGCCCTCGGGCCAAGCGATCCAGGTGGAGAGCAGCGGGTCGCCGCCGAGCCAGTTGCTGTAGCCCAGCGTCGAGTAGGCGGGCACGCCGTAGACGCTCACTTCCAGCCCGGTGGCCGCCAGAGCGGCCGCTTCGGCGCGTGCGTCGGCCTCGTGAAAGTAGCCGCGGTAGCCCACGCACCCGGTGATGGGGAAGCACCAGGTGTGCAGTTGCAGGGAATACGGTGGCGCGGCCACGACGTTCCACACGGCGGCGCTGCGATGCAGCCGGGTGTAGCGCGTGTAGCTGGCGTTGTCCGGCAGCGCCAGCTCTTCGATGGCGAAATGGCGCAGCTGCCGGGCCAGCTCCAGGCGTTCACGCAGGGGTTCGGGTGTCTGGGGGCTGGCAATCCAGTCGGAAATCGGCTCGGCCGCCTGCAGCAGTGCCCAATGTCCGCGCAGCGATTGCCAGTAGTAGCCGGTGCTCGTGCAGCCGCCGAGCAGCAGGCAGCACGGCAGCAAAATCAGGAGCAGGCGTTTCATCGGGAGGGTGCAGGGCCGCGCACAATGGCGCCATGCCTGAGATACAAGATGCCGCAGGTCTGTTCCGCGATGACCTGGGGTGCGCACGTTGCGCCTGGTGCGCGGCCACGCCGCTGTACCGGCACTACCACGACGAGGAATGGGGCTACCCCGTCGCCGATGAGCGGCGCCTCTTTGAAAAGCTCTGTCTCGAAGGCTTCCAGGCCGGTCTGAGCTGGCTCACCATCCTGAACAAGCGCGAGGCCTTTCGCGCCGCCATGGCGAATTTCGAGGCCGAGGAGCTGGCGCATTTTGGCGCGGCCGAGGTGAGGCAGATCCTGGCGAACGCGGCCATCGTGCGCCATCGCGGCAAGATTGAATCGGCCATCCACAACGCGAGGCAGGTCCTTCTGCTGCGGGCCGAGTTCGGCTCGTTCGCGGCTTACGTCTGGCGCCATGCCGAGCAGGCGGCGCAGGCGCGGCCCGAGCGCATCACGGCCGCGCTGCTGCGCACCATGACCACGTCGCCCGCGTCGCAGGCACTGTCGCGCGATCTGAAAAAACGTGGTTTCACCTTCGTCGGGCCGACGACGATGTACGCCTTCATGCAGGCCATGGGCCTGGTAAACGATCACGTCGAAGGCTGCGCCGCGCGCGCGCGCGCCGACGCAGCGCGCGCCGCGTTTGTTCTTCCTCAATCGGGATGAGGGGCGCGGCGCCGCAGACGGGCGATCAGCCGCCCGCGTGCGTGCGCTTGCCGGGATTCTTCTTGTAGTGGGTGTGCGAGCCGCGCTCCAGGCTGGTGCGCTGGCCGCCGCCGTTCCTGACCCGCGGCATGCCGGGCATGGGGGTGGGGCGGGGCGTGCGTTGACGGTCGGCTTCAGTGACGATTTTGTTGCCCATGGTGCTTGGCTCGTGCAAGAGTGAGTTGGCTGAAAACCCTCTATTAGGCCATAGTTGGCAAGGCCGGTGCCTCCTGCGCCGCGCTGCACCCATGGTTCTGCATGCTCAAATCCAGTCTGCCCGCCAGGACGCTCGATCCCACGTCCGTGGCCCATGCCCCTTCCAAGCGCCAGCGCGGCATCCAATCCATCGAGGCGGGGCGCACGCTGCAGACGCAGGTCGAGCAGTGTCGTTTCCTGACGCTCAAGGAGTTGACCGCGGAAAAGTGGGACTCCTTGCATACACCTGGGACGCTTGGCCGTGAAATGGCGTCTCGCGCTCCGACGCCCGACCCTAAACTCAAATCGCGCATCGGTGTGGCCGCGCTTGAGGCAACGCTGAACAAGTCCCTCGCGCGCTGCGCATCCCCACTTGGGGCGGTCTGCAGCGCTGCAAATTCGCGCGATGGCTGCGGCTGTTGCTGTGGTTCGCGCCTTGCATCTCATTCTCATGCAGGGCGCCCCGCCGCGGAGACTTGTTCAGCGCGGCCCTGAGCGGGGTTGAGCGCGGGACGGCCTCAGGACCATGGCCGTACGCGCAACACCGGTGTGGGCGACCAACCCGTTCGACTCTGCCGACACCATGAACGTCCTGTACCTCCTGCGTCCGCTGGTGCCAATCGCTCTGACCCTCAGCCTGCTCACGGCTTGGGGTGGGGACGGCGACGCATCGCCCCTGCAACCCGTGGTGCCAGCTGCCGTGCAGCAGGCGGTGGCTCAACTCGATACCTTGGTGCCGCAGTTGATGGCGCGCACCGGCGTGCCGGGCGTGGCGGTATCGGTGGTCTACCGGGGCCGGACGCTGTACGCGCGTGGCTTTGGCGTGCGCAAGCTGGGTGAGAGCGCACTGGTGGATGCCGACACCGTATTCCAGCTCGCCTCGGTATCCAAGTCGATTGGCTCCACGGTGATGGCCGGCCAGATGCCGGGCAGCGCGGTGAACAGCCCGATCGACTGGAACACGCCCATCCAGCAGCTGCTGCCCGGCTTCGGGCTCGCGTACGCCGACCCCACGCTCAACGCGCGCCTGACGCTGGGCACGCTCTATGCCCACCGCTCGGGCCTGCACGATCACGTGGGTGACCGGCTGGAAGACCTGGGCTATGGCCGCACCGAGATCCTGCAACGCCTGCGCTGGGCCAGGCTGGAGCCTTTGGGCAGTTACTTTTACACCAACTTCGGCCTTACCGCCGCCGCCGAAGGCATGGCGCGCGCCATGAGCACCGACTGGGCCACGCTGTCGGCGCGCACGCTCTACCAGCCCCTGGGCATGGCGCACACCAGCTCCCGTTATGCCGACTTTGCCCTGCAGGGCAACCGCGCCTGGGGCCATGTGCAGATCGGCATCACCTACGACAGCTACGGAGCCCGGCCGGCACAGTACGGAGTGCAAGACCCGCCGCGCCGGCCCGCCGCGCAATCGCCAGCCGGTGGCGTCAGCTCAACGGCCGCCGACATGGCGCGCTGGATGACGCTGGTGCTCGACCAGGGCCGGTGGCAAGGCAAGACGTTGCTCAGCCCGGCAGCGCTGAAGGCCGCGACGACGGCGCAGCCCGGCGGGCGCTACGGCTATGGCTTCAATGCCGGGCCCGATCCGCACGGCCACCCCAGCCTGTCGCACAGCGGCGGGTTCGCGCTGGGCGCGGGCACATCCTTCGTGTTGTGGCCCGAGGCGGGTCTGGGCATCACGGTGCTCACCAACGCCCAGCCGCGCGGGCTGGCCGAGGCCATCGCCCTGGTCTTTGGCGAGCAGGCGCTGGGCGACGTGCCTGCTGGCGCGCCCAGCCGCGACTGGCTGGACTTCATGCAGCCGCAGATGCACGATCTTTACAAGCCCGAGGGCGAACTGGCGGGTCAGCCACCGCCGGCCCATCCCGCTGCGCCGCAGCCGCTGGCCAGCTACACCGGCCGCTACACCAACGCCTACTACGGCGACGCTCAGATCAGACTGAGTGCCGACGGCACCGTGCTTGAACTCGCGATCGGCACGACGCCACTGCGCTACACGCTTCGCCACTGGGACGGCGATGAATTCGCGTTCGAGCTGATGGGAGAGAACGCCCCGCGCGGCTCGGTCTCGGCGGTGCGCTTCACCCCGGGAGAGATGCGCATCGAATACTTTGGCCGCGATGTGGCGCAAGGCCGGTTCACACGTTTGCCCTGACACCAAGGAGAGTTCCATGTTCCAACGCATCCACGCTTGGTTGATCGTCCTGGCCACGGCGGTTCTGCTGGCCGCCTGCGGCGGCGATGGCGGCGGCGACCCTGGCGCCAGTGTCGATGTCAGCATGCGCATCCACATGCTGGCGGCGCCCGCGGGCCGGTTGCTGCCAGGCGCTTCGCCGCAGGACTGGATCCTGGAGCTGGATCGGCCACAGCCCAACACCTTCTGGTTCGAGGACCGCCCCGGACGCGCCAGCGGCGAGCAGGCTCTGGGCGACTACCTGGGTGCCACCTGGGAACAGACCTATGGCGCCATCGAACCGCATGCCACGCTGCACTTTCAGCAGGCGGGCTCGCTGCAGGCGATCTACGCCCGCGTGTCGCGACCGGTATATGACGCCCAGGCTGGCCGGTTGCGTGTGCCGGTGTCCATTCTGGCCAACTCCGTGACCGCGATGGACGGGGCTCAGGCTCTCGACAGCCCGCTGCTGGAAGTGCTGAACAACGCCGTCGATGACCAGGAGGTCGCCTCCTACATTCAGCACGCCGGTCAGGCGACGATCGTGCCCGAGGGCGCCGCCGGCCACTACCGCCTGACCCTGCAGAACACCACCGGCCGCACGCTGATGGTCGACAACGCCCCGGGTCAGTACCACGACAGCCGTGGTGTGGCCGAGTTCAGCGCTGGCTGGAGCAAGCGATTCGCCGACCACGCACCCAATGCCGCCGTCTACGGCACCACGGCCGCCGGCGCGACCTGGCTGTACTTCTTCACCCTGGATGCGCCGCAGTTCGACGCCGCGACCAACACGCTCAGCTACAGCGCCACCGCGCTGGGCGAGGGCCCTGCCGCCGCGCTGACCTTGGAGCAGGTTGCGCTCAATATCGATTCGGGCGCGTTCTCGCGCTTCCCCGACCTGGGCAAGGGTACGGCCTACCAAGCGTTCGGCCATGGCTACGACCCGTCCACCGCCAACTCTACCCGCATCTACTTTGGCAGCGATCCGGCGCGCAAACAGTTTGGCGCGCTGTGGGGCACGCAGTCCTACCTGCAGCAGCCCTGCCAGCCCAACTGCCGAGACGACCTGCAGACCATGAAGGACATGGGCATCAACCTGGTGCGTGTCTATGACTGGGATCTGCGCAACGACCATCGCCCCTTCCTCGACCGCGCGCAAAGTCTGGGCATCAAGGTGATCGTGCCGATCAGCAACTGGCTGGTGAACAACCGGCAGTACTGGGACGAGCAGATCCTCGGCTATCTGAAACCCGGCAACTTCGCCAGCACCAGCGGTGGCGGCAAGCCCGATTGGCATCCCGCCATCGCCGGCGTCACCATCTCCAACGAAATGGACCAGGAAATCCCGCACGACGGCGGCGCCGCCTACCGGAGCGCCATCGACCTGACCGTGCGCTTGCTGCAGGAGGCCGAGCGCCAGGGCTTCGGCAAGAGCATGCGCGTGGGCATTCCAGTTACCTTTGCGCAGCGACAGGGCGTCGCGGCGCCGGCCTGGGATCTGTTCGACCAGTTTGCCAACAAGCCCGAACTGGCGCCCTACCGTGCCCAACTCATGCTGAACCCGAACTCCTACAACGAAGGCAAATTCCTGTTTGGCGACACGCCCGATGATCCGGCGAGCTGGATGCACAAGACCTACGCGCGCTACGGCCTGCCGGTGGTATTCACTGAACTGGGCATGGATCGCGTGCAGCGGCCGGACTCGGTGGCAGTGGTGCGCGAGCAGCTGCAGCGCGGCCTGGCCTATCAGCGGGCGCATCCGGAGCAACTGCTCGGCCTGGTCCACTTCATGTTCGACAACAAGGTCTGGAAGCAGTCGCCCGACGGCGTGCCCGAGACCGACACCGAGGGCGCGTTCGGCTCGTTTCGCCACGGCGCCACCCTCTTGACCATGCCGACCGTGGATGCCGACTACGAGTGGTACAACGGCGACACGAAGGTCAACGGCAGCTTCGTGATCGACAAACTGGAGCCGACGGTCACCTGCGCGCCGGTGGTCGAGACCTATCAGGGCACGTTCGCGTGCACGCGGTGAACGCGCTCTGACCACGAGCGATCCGGCCTCCCCATGCGCGGAGCCCGCCGCTCCGAGCCCCTGGCCGAGGCGATCGACCGGGGCAAGCGGGCCATCAGGCAGGGGTTGCAAACTACCGGGATCCCGGCCATCTCGGTCGCGCAGATGACTGAGGCCGGCGTGGTCTGGCAGCCGGCCTTCGGCAGGGCCGACCACGCCGCCAGCCTGGCCGCCACGACGCAGACGCGTTTCAACATCGGCTCGGTCAGCAAGGTGGTGGCGGCGCTGGCGGTCATGATCCTGTGCGACTGTGGCCTGCTCAGTCCGGATGCGCCCATCGCGCCGAGCCTGCCCGGCTTCATCCTGGCCAGAATTCACGCGGCCTTGGCCCGCGCCATGGGCAACGTCCGTCTCGTGTGGCGGCTGGCCAATCGCATCGGCGGCATCGCCGTGCCGCACAAGGCCATGTACTGTTCGCGCGGCGCGCAGTAAGCTATCCGTCTTTGCGTGCTGCCATGCTGTACAAATTCAAATCCCGCGCCACGTCCGACCTCATCATGCTCGAGCCCGTGGGGCGTCGGGTGCTGCAGATCGTCGGCAAGGCGCCCGACGACGCTCACGGCATCATCACGGCCGAGCAGATCCCTGCGGCCATTGCCGCGCTGCAGAAGGCCGTGGACGAGGAAGAAGCGGGTCAGGCGGCACCCGGAGACCAGGCCGCCGATGACGCGGCGGAAGAACCGAGGGAACCGAGTGAGCGCGTCTGGCTGCGCCAGCGCGTGGCGCCGTTCATCGACATGCTGCAGATCAGCGCCGCCCAGGGTCGCGAGGTGACTTGGTAACGCACGGGCATCAACGGGAAAACCCTGAGAATGAACCCTACCAAATCGTAACGCGGTGTGTCTCGAAATATCCGTGGATAACTCTGGTGGTGATGTGGCGACAGGGTATCCGGCGCTACAGGTTTATGAGACGCGAGAATGCGCTACAAGTGTCAACGGAACCGCGCTACAAGTGTCAAAATCCCAGCTTACCGCTGCGCTGAGTGAAGGCGCGGCTGGACAGATAACCGTCCTGCTGGATGCGCGGGACGAGCCCCGGGGCGCGGGGTCGGCTTCTCCAGGAGATCGAGGAGAAAGGCGACCGGCGCAGGCCTGATCGGGGTTCGGGGCGCATCCGGTGTTCTCTTTTGTGGAGCCCCCTCGCCATGCAACGTGAAACCACCGATCTCGCCCCCAACCTGAGCGCCCAGCCCATCAGTCTGGATGTGCTCAGCGAAAAATATTTCAAGAATGGCGAGCAGACGGTGGATGAGCTCTACGCGCGCGTGGCGCGTGCGCTCGCGTCCGTCGAAAAGCCCGAACTGCGAGAGACGCTGGAGGCGCGCTTTCGCGAGAACCTGCAGGCCGGTGCGATCGGCGCCGGCCGCATCATGAGCGCGGCCGGCACGGACATCCAGGCCACGCTCATCAACTGCTTCGTGCAGCCCGTGGGCGACTGCATCCAGGGCGTGGATGACGAAGGCTTTCCGGGCATCTACGAGGCCCTGCGCGAGGCGGCCGAGACAATGCGCCGCGGCGGTGGCGTGGGTTACGATTTTTCGCGCATCCGTCCGCGCGGCGCCGAGGTCAAGGGCACGCACTCGATGGCCTCGGGCCCGTGCTCGTACATCAACGTGTTCGACCAGTCGTGCTCGACGGTGGAGAGCGCGGGCGCGCGCCGCGGCGCGCAGATGGGGGTGCTGCGCATCGACCACCCGGACGTGCTCGACTTCATCACCGCCAAGCGCACACCGGGGCGCTGGAACAACTTCAACGTCTCGGTGGGCGTGCCCGATGCGTTCATGCAGGCCGTCGAGAGCGACGGCCCCTGGGATCTCGTGCACAAGGCCCGGCCGGGCGCCGAAGTGATGCGCCAGGGCGGTCACCAGCGAGCGGACGGGCAATGGGTGTATCGCACGGTGCGCGCGCGCGAGCTCTGGGACACGATCATGCAGTCGGCCTACGACTTTGCCGAGCCGGGCATCCTGTTCCTGGACCACATCAACACCGACAACAACCTGAGCTACACCGAGCGCATCAACGCCACCAACCCCTGCGGCGAGCAGCCGCTGCCTTCCTACGGCTGCTGCGACCTCGGCCCCATCATCCTCACCCGCTTCGTGCGCCATCCGTTCGGCTTTTCAGGCGAGGCCGGCTTCGACTTCGAGCGCTTCGCGCAGGTCGTCGCCACGCAGGTGCGGGCGCTGGACAACGTGCTGGACGTGACCTACTGGCCGCTGGAACAGCAAAAGGCCGAGGCTGCCGCCAAGCGGCGCATCGGCGTGGGCTTCACCGGCATGGGCAATACGCTGGCGATGCTGGGGCTGCGTTACGACCGCCAGGAGGGGCGCGACATGGCGGTGCGCATCGCCGAATGCATGCGCAACAGCGCCTATCGCGCGTCGATCGAGCTGGCCAAGGAAAAGGGCGCCTTCCCCAGATTCGAGGCCGATGGCTACCTGGCCCATGGCACGTTCGCGAGCCGCCTGCCGCAGGACATCCAGCACGACATCCGCGCGCACGGCATCCGCAACAGCCACCTGCTGTCGATTGCGCCCACCGGCACGGTGAGCCTGGCGTTCGCCGACAATGCCTCCAACGGCATCGAGCCGCCGTTCTCCTGGACCTACACGCGCAGGAAGCGCGAGGGCGACGGCACGATGAGCGAGTACACCGTCGAGGATTACGCCTGGCGGCTGTACAAGACCCTGGGAGGCGATGTGAACCATCTGCCGGCCTACTTCGTCAATGCACTGGAGATGTCGGCCTCGGACCACGTGGCGATGATGGAAGCGGTGCAACCCTACATCGACACCGCCATCTCCAAGACGGTGAACATCCCGGCGGACTATCCCTACGATGATTTCAAGGGCCTGTATCTGCAGGCCTGGCACTCCAGGCTCAAGGGCCTGGCCACCTACCGGCCCAATGCCATCCTGGGCGCGGTGCTTGAAGTGCCTGCGAAGAAGGAAGCCGAGCCCGGCGCACCGGTCGTGGCGCAGGAGCCGGCGGCCCCGGCCGACCCCATGCGGTCCGTGATCGAGAGCCGTCCCAAGGGCGGTCTGCCCGCGGTGGCCGAGAAGGTCGAATACTGGACGCAGGAGGGCCACAAGACGCTGTACCTCATCGTCTCCTTTCTGCCGATCGATGACGGCCATGGCGGCCTGGTGGATCGTGCGATCGAGTTCTTCATGCCGGTGGGCCAGAGCAACGAATCGCAGCAGTGGATCACGTCCAGCATGCGCCTGCTCTCGCTGGCCGCGCGCGGCGGCTTTCTGGAGCGGGCGCTGTCGGACATGCGCAAGGTCGCGTGGGACCGTGGCCCGGTGCGCCTGGGCAGCTATGCCAAGGCCGATGGCACGCTGGTGCCGCTGTGGCACGACTCGGAAGTGGCGGCGCTCGCTTACGCCATCCAGAACATCCTGGCGCGGCGCGTGAACTCGCCGCAGCAGCAGGAATTGCCGCTGGAGGAAATGGAGGCCCCGCGCAGCCTGCCGCCCGCGATGGCCGGCAAGAAGTGCTGGGAGTGCGGCGCGCATGCGGTCATCCGCAAGGACGGCTGCGATTACTGCACGCAGTGCGGCGCGCTCGGCAGTTGCGGCTGAAATCGGGTGGGCGCGCCCCTGATCGAGGTGGGGGCGCTCAAGCTGCGCTATCGTCGCGCGATTCACATGACGAACGGATTTTCATGATTTCGTGTAATTTGCCGGCTGCGCAGTGTGCGGCCGCGGGGCCGTGCCATGAGTGATGCCGCACCTTCCCGGATCGGACTCGACCCCCATTGGCGTTTTCGCTACACCATTCTGGCGCCGCACCGTCTCGGGTTTTCGCTGGCGGTCGTCGTGCTGCTGGCCGCCAGTCTGTGGTGGACGCTGGTGCAGATCGACCGCTCTACCGGCGCGCTGGGGCTGCCCGCGGCCGCGCCGGCATTTCTCACCCATGCGGCGGTGATGAGCTTCGGCTTCATGCCCTTGTTCTTCTCGGGCTTCCTGTTCACCGCCGGGCCGAAATGGCTGAACGTGCCGCCGCTGTCCGTGGCGCAAATCCAGAAGCCGCTCATTTTGCAATGCGTGGGCTGGCTGGTCTGGCTGCTGGGCGGTCTGGCCAGCCAGGGCGTGGCGCTCGTGGGCCTGGCCGTGGCCTGGCTGGGGCTGGTCTGGATGTCGCTTCTCTATGCCGGTCTGGTGCGGGCCAGCAAGGCGCCCAATCAACTGCACGGCAAGATGGTGCGCGCCGCATTTTTCGTGGGCTGCATCAGCGTGGCGGCGGTGGGGCTGAGCGTGGCAGCGGGGCGCGATGACCTCGCGCGGGCCTGGGTCCTGACGGGGCTGTGGGGCTTCGTCGGCGTGGTCTTCATGACGGTGGCGCACCGCATGATTCCCTTCTTCACGCACGGCAAGATTCCGGGAGTCGAGGCTTGGCGCCCGGCCGGAGTCATGGCGCTGCTGGCGGTGGCCGTGGGCTCGCAGGCGCTGTTCGTCTGGCTCGGCATCATCTCGTGGCCGCCCGAGCTGGCCACCACCGGCCTGTGGGTGCGCGGTGCGTACGAATGGGCGATGGGCTTCGCATTGCTCTGGCTCGTGGTGCGCTGGGGATTGATTCCGGCACTCAAGATTCCGCTGCTGGGCATGCTGCACATCGGTTTTCTCTGGCTGGGGCTGTCCAACCTGATCGCTGGCGCCGCCGATTGGTGGAGCGCCGTGGCGCAGGCGCCGATGTGGCACCTGGCCTCGCTGCACGCCTTCACCATGGGGTGCCTGGGTTCGCTGATCCTGGCGATGGTTTCACGCGTGGCGGCGGGACACAGCGGCCGTCCGCTCGAAGCCGGGCCGTTGGTCTGGGGGTTGTTTCTGCTGCTTCAGGCCACCGTGGTGGTGCGTGTCGTCGCGGCCTTGCCGATCTCTGCGACAGCCACGCTGCTGACGCTGGCGGCCGTGCTGTGGCTGGCGATCATGGGCATCTGGGGCCTGAGGCTGCTCGGCTGGTGGGGGCGCGTCCGCATCGACGGCAACCCGGGGTGATGACGCTCCTTGATTGAGAGCTGCTCACGCCCTTCACAAGGGCGTTACAGCGCCAAAACACTTGAATTTCAGTGCAGCACGACGGGGTTTTGGGCGAGCCCCGCGTAGCTGTCCAGCGTGGCTTCCACCTCGTCCTGCGAAGGGGTGTTCTGCTGCCAGGCCATGATCTGCTGCTGGAACAGCTCGGCCCAGGAGCCGTCCAGATAGACCTCCTTGCCCGAGCGCTTGTCCACGATTTCAAAACCGTGGCGCAGCAGTTGCGGCACGGGCGCCTTGTCCGACGTGCCCTCGGGCGCGTCGGGTGCATCGGGCAGTGGCAGCATGTGGACCACCACGAAGGATTCCGAGTCGTAGAGCATGTGCATGGTGTTCCTCCTGTCACTACGGCTTGAGATGGCGGTGATTCGCAGGGCTTCAAGACCATGACAGTATTCCATGAATCCGGCCGGACCGCGCCCTGTCACGGTGTTTCGTGGTCTCTGAGTTGCAAATCGACCCAGTCACCACCGCCTTGAGACAGGCGGATGCGCACCGGCAGATAGCTGAGCCCGGTGCCCAGCCACAGCTCGTCGGTTTGGTCGTCGCCATCCTGCGGCAGGCGTTGCAGCTTGAGCGCGGGGGTGTCGCCGGCCGGCAGGTGCAGCACCTCTGACCCCTGCACCTCGAAAGTCCAGGGGTCGACGTGGCGCACCCCCACGGTCTCGAAGCGGATTCGGGTGCCACGCGGATAGTCTTGCGGCGCCGCCGCGATCAGCGCGCCGAGCTGCACGAAGACGCTCAGCCGGTCCTGGGCATCGTCGCCGATGTCGGCCGCGGCCGTGGCGCCGTCGCTGAACCGCACGCGATGCGTTTCAAAATCCAGTTGCGCAGTGCGCTCCTTGCGTGCTTCGTCGGTGAAGCGCTCGGGCCGCAGCCCGCGTGCGGTGACGAGCCCCTGACTTTGCTGCGCGCGCGCGCCGAGAAACAGAATGCTGATGCTTTGACGAAGCTGGTAGTGCGTGCCATCGGTCTTCCAGACCAGTTCGCCGCGGGCGTGGTAGTCAAACCCTTTGACTCGCCCCGAGACTTCAAACGCAAGCCGTGTGGGTGGCGGAAGGCTCAGGGGCGGTGGCGTGGGCGTCGGCGTGGTCGCTCTGTCGGCGTGCGCCGCGGCGGGAGGCTCGGGGACCTTTTCTTGCGCAGGGGGGGCAGCCTTGCTCGCCGGTGCAGGTTCTGGTGCCAGTGGTGAATCGGCCACGCGCGCGGGTGCCGAGGTGCCGGGGCTGTGTGCAGCCATGCCGGCCAGCCAGCGTTCGTAGTCGTCGAGCGGGATGTCCGTCTGGATCCCTGAAGACCCCTGTGGCGGGGGCGCGGCGGGCCGTGCGGTGGCTGTGCTCGCGCGTGCGGCAGGCGCGCGCGCGGGTGCCGAGCGGCGTCGCGGGCGGGTGGAGGGTTTTGCTGTGGGAAGCTGCGCGTGCGCAGCCGGTTCCTCTCTGGGCGATGGGGCGTGATCGGCCGGCAAGACGCGGGTGTGCAGCACGCGGTCGGCCACGGCGGAGCCGTGCGCCACGGGCAGCGACAGGGACCGAAGCGCCCACAGATGCAGCGCCAGGACGGAGGCGGCCAGCAACCAGAGGGTGCGGTGCGGCATGGCGGGCGCTACGATGCCTGATGGATTCATGAACACACGAGGCAGGCCGGCCGCTCGCGCAGGCCCTGCCAGTATGGGGAGCAACAATGAAACTGGCGACGATGCGAGACGGCTCGCGTGACGGACAATTGGTGGTGGTCTCGCGCGACCTCACGCAGGCCCATTATGCAAGCGGGGTGGCCAACAGCTTGCAACAGGTGCTGGAAGATTGGAATTTCCTCGCGCCCGAGCTGCAGGGCCTCTACGCTGAGCTCAACGCCGGCCGCGCGCGCCATGCGTTCGCGCTGGATACGGCGCAGTGCCTGTCGCCACTGCCGCGCACCCATGGGTGGTTCGTCGGCTGCCCCTACCCCGGCCACCTGGAGCGTTGCGCACGGGAGAAGGCGCCAACCTGGCGCCAGGAACCCGGCGGGGCGTTTCTGGCGCCCACCGCGACATGGGCCTGCGCCGGTGTGATGGACCTTGATTTTTCGGCCGGTCTTGCGGTGATCACCGGGGACGTGCCCCGCGGCTGCGCACCCGAGCAGGCTGTGGAGAGGGTGCGCCTGCTCACCTTGGCGCTCACGCTGGCGCAGGCGGGCAGCGGTCACTCGTGTGCAGGCACGTTTGCGCCCGTGGCGGTCACTCCCGACGAGCTGGGTGAGGCGTGGCGCGCCGCGAAGGCCCACCTGACCGTGCAGGTGCAGCTCAATGGCCGCAAATTCGGTCTGTGCGACGCCGGCGCCGACATGGCACAGGACTTTGGCGCATGCATCGCGCAGAACGCACAGGCGCAGGGCATCGCCGCCGGCAGCATCATCGGCGCCTTGCCGGTGAGCCATGCCGACGCGGCGCGCGGCTTCTGCTCGCTGCGCGAGCGCCGCTGCGTCGAGGCCGCGCAGGATGGGGAGGCGACCACGCCCTGGCTGCAGGTGGGTGACGAACTGCATGTGCAAGCGCGGTCGGCCACGGGCGACGCACCGCTTTTTGGTGCGATTCATCTGCAATTGAGCTGATGCTGCGCCGCGCGTGCAAAGCAGCCGACAATGTCCAGGTCGCAAAGGCTCCTAGCGCCGGCCACGACCGCGCCCGTGGGATCCTGGGGGATCGTCCCATCCGCCCTCGATGAAGACCCATTGATTGCCGCGTTGCTGCCACTGGGGCTGGTGGTAGGCGTGCCCCCTGCGCATGCGCACCCACCGGCCGGGAATCCAGACGTAGGCCTGGCGGTGCCACTCCCAGTGACCCTGCGACCAGACCATGTCGTGGCGTGCGCGGGGCATGACCTCATAGCGCGGCGGCGGGGGTGGGGGCATCACCAGCACGGGTGCTGCGGGAATGACTCCGGGGCCGCTCTGGATGACGACCGTGGCGCTGGTTGCGGCCCGCGCCGCCCCGGCCAGGACCAGCGTGAGCACGGCGACGAAGGGAATGAGACGGTGCATGAGGTGCTCCTGCATGATGCGATCGGGAATCATCATCCGCCCCCAAGGTCAAGCACGCGGATGATTTGGGTTTCGGCAAGCGCTCATATTGTGTGCAAATGCTAGCGTATCCCGCTGCTGACCGCCTTGCCTTGGTTGCTGCCGAGCGGGCGCGGACTTGATGGCGCGCTGCCCATGGCCTTCGCGCGCGATCGGGCGCAGGCGCCCGCCAGTCAGACGCCGGAGGACTTGCGCGCCGACAGTGCCGCCAGGTAACGCTCGGTCGCGTCACGCGCCAGCGCCACCGAACCCAGCGCCATGCCCTGGTCGTCGGTCACGATGGCGAAACTCATGTCCACGTAGAGCTTGCGCCCGCTCTTGTGCAGGCCGCGCGTGGTGCGCACCTCGTGGCTGGTCGTGCCGCCGTGAGCCATGGCGTGGTTGAAGCCGCGCCAGTGCGCTTCGCGCAGATGCTCGGGAATGATGAGGTCGACGCTGCGGCCCAGTGCCTCTTCGGCGCTGAAGCCGAAGAGCGCGGCGGCCATGGCGTTCCAGACGCGGATCAAGCCGTGCGCGTCGATGAAGATGAGCGCGTCGCCCGCGTCCAGGACGATGCGCTCCCACGGGGGGGGGGCGGCGTGCTCGGTGCTCATGCCCGGCATTGTCATCGAACGGCGATGACCGCGCGTCGCCCGGGGTTCCAACAGCCCCTGTCGTGTGCGGTCGGACGCGGCCGGGCCCCTTGCCCGGCGTCGGTCACAGGCTGTCAAACGCCGCGTGCGCGATCGGCCTTGAAGCATTGGCGCCACGCGCCGAACGTGCCCTGATCGAGCGCGTCGCGCATCTCCCGCATGAGGTTGAGGTAGTAGTGCAGGTTGTGGATGCTCGCGAGCATGGGGCCGAGCATTTCGCCGCAGCGGTCCAGGTGGTGCAGGTAGGCGCGCGAGAAGCCGCCGCGCCCGCCCTCGGCCCAGCTCACGCCGTCGGCGCCCGCGCAGGTGTGGCAGGTGCAGCTGGGGTCGATCGGCTGGTGATCGAGCTTGTGGCGGGCGTTGCGGATCTTCAGGTCGCCGTGGCGGGTGAACAGGGTGCCGTTTCTGGCGTTGCGCGTGGGCATGACGCAGTCGAACATGTCCACGCCGCAGGCCACGCCCTCCACCAGATCTTCGGGCGTGCCCACGCCCATGAGGTAGCGCGGCTTGTGCTGGGGCAGGCGGTGCGGCGTGTGCGCCATGATGCGCAGCATGTCCTCCTTGGGCTCGCCCACCGAGACGCCCCCGACCGCGTAGCCGGGGAAGTCCATGGCCACGAGCGCGGCCAGGGACTCCTCGCGCAGGGCCTCGTACATGCCGCCCTGCACGATGCCGAAGAGCGCGTTGGGGTTTTCAAGGCGCGCGAATTCCTCCTGCGAGCGCCGGGCCCAGCGCAGGCTCATTTCCATGCTTGCGCGCGCGTCGGCCTCGCTCGTCGGGACGCCGTTCGTTTCATAGGGCGTGCATTCGTCGAGCTGCATCACGATGTCCGAGTTGAGCACGGTCTGTATCCGCATGCTTACCTCGGGCGAGAGAAAGAGCTTGTCGCCATTGACGGGCGAGGCGAAGTGCACGCCGTCTTCGGTGATCTTGCGCATGGCGCCCAGGCTCCAGACCTGAAAGCCGCCGGAGTCGGTGAGGATGGGCCTGTCCCATTGCTCGAAGGCGTGCAGGCCGCCGAAGCTCTCCACCACGTCTAGCCCCGGGCGCATCCACAGGTGGAAGGTGTTGCCCAGGATGATCTGCGCCTGCATCTCGTGCAGGCTGCGCGGCATCACGCCCTTGACGGTGCCGTAGGTGCCCACAGGCATGAAGATCGGGGTTTGCACCGCCCCATGGTTGAGTGTGAGGCGGCCGCGCCGGGCGTGGCTGTGCGCGTCGGTGGCGAGCAGTTCAAAGTGCAGCATAGGGCCGTGATTGTCCCTGAGAGCGTAAACAACCTCTGAGTGGTGGTGCGCTGGCCTACACTGGCATGCATGCGTTCATCACGGAGGCGATCATGCTGAGAATACTGGTGGCGGTCGATGGCTCGGAGCTGGCGCTGGACGCCGTGCGCTACGCGCTCAGGCTGGTTCAGGAGGGCAACCTGCGGGCCACGCTCGTGCTCGGCCACGTGCAGGAGGAAGCCTCGCTGCTGGAGCTGGCCACGCGCGATGCCGACGCGATCGCGCGCGCCAGCGTCGAGGCCGGCCAGGACCTGCTGGCGAGCAGCGTGGCGCTGGTTCAGGCGGCGGGCGTTCCCTTCGAGACGGAAATCGCCCTGGGCTCGCCCGCGGCGACGCTGGCCGACCTGGCCGAGACCTGCGGCTGCGAGCTGATCATGGTGGGCGCGCGCGGCTTGAGCGGGTTGCGCGGCAGCCTGCTCGGGTCGGTGTCGCAAGCGCTGGTGCGCGATGCGACCATGCCGGTGACCGTGGTCAAGCACGCCCAGCCCGAAGAGGCCGATGAGCCTGACGAGACTGCGACTCAGTGAGTGCCGGCGAGCAGTGGAGCGGCGGTCTGCCTGAGCTTGAACTGCTGCACGGCCCGCGTGAGATGGCTGGCCTGATCGCGCAGCGACTCTGACGCGGCAGCGGATTCTTCGACCAGAGCGGCGTTCTGCTGCGTCATCTGGTCCAGGTCGCGCACGGATTCGTGCGCCTGCTGGATGCTGTCGCGCTGCTCGTTGGCCGAGGCGGTGATTTCGGTGATCGTGTCCGAGACCTGGCGCACGCTCGCGACCAGTTCGTTCATGGTTGCGCCGGCCTGCGCCACCAGCCGCGTTCCGTCTTCCACGCGCGCAGTGGAGCCGCTGATCAGGTCCTTGATTTCCCTCGCGGCCGCCGCGCTGCGCTGCGCGAGGCTGCGCACCTCGCTGGCGACCACGGCAAAGCCGCGGCCCTGCTCGCCCGCGCGCGCGGCCTCGACGGCCGCGTTGAGCGCGAGGATGTTGGTTTGAAAGGCGATGCCGTCGATGACGCCGGTGATGTCGCCAATCTTGTGCGAGCTGCGGGAGATCTCGTTCATCGTGCTCACCACCTGCGCCACCACGGCGCCGCCGCGTTCAGCCATCTCGGCCGCCGAGATGGCCGAGGTGCTCGCGTGGTGCGAGGTTGCCGCGCTGTTTTGCAGCGCCGCAGCCAGCGTGTCCATGAGCGAGGCCGCCTCCTGCAGCCGGGTCGCGGTCTGCTCGGTGCGCAGGCTCAGGTCCTGGTTGCCCGTGGCGATTTCACCGCTCGCGTTGTCAATGCTGCCCGAGGCATCCTGTACCTGGCGCACCAGCTGGCGCAGCGCCTCCTGCATGCGTCCCATCGCCTGCACGAGCCGGCCGACTTCATCGTCGTGCAGGGCCTTCACGTCCAGGGTGAGGTCGCCGGCGGCGATGTGCTGGGCCAAGTCCCGCGCCCTGGACAGCGACTGCGTGATGGAGCGCACGCTCGCCAGCGTGAGTGGAATCAGCACAATGAGCGCGAGCAGCAGCAGCACGCCGATGAGCGCGGACATGAGCAAGGTGCGCGCATCGATGTCCTGGCGCGCGTCATTCATATTGGTTCGCGCCTGCTGTGCCAAGGCGGACAGCAGCTTGTCGCTGGCGGTCATGTGCGCCTTGAACTCGTCGGCGTAGGCCGCGGCGGCGGCGCCATCGATCTGCGCATCCTGCACGCGCTGGAACACCGGGTCCAGCCCCTCGGCGTAGTCCTTGATCTCGGCGAGGGTCTTGTCGATGGCCTGCGCGAAGGCATCGTTGTCGGCCTGGGTGGAGCGAACTTTGCCCAGATTGGTGCGCAGCGCCGCCAGGGTCTTGCTCCACTGCTCGCGCAGCTCGCCCACCTGCAGCACGTTGTTGTAGCTGATGATGATGTCTTTTTCCGCACGCTGCAGGTTGCCCAGCGTGGTGCGCAGATCCGAGACCTCGGTCAGGGTCTGAACCTGGTTGTCGAACAGCACCTTCAGCGTGGAGCGGGTCTGATCGAGCGCCACGTAGCCCAGGGCGCCGATGAGCACCAGCAGCACCAGGGAGAACACTGTCCCGAAATAGAGTCGGGTCCGAATGGAAAATCGGCCAAGCAAGCTCATGATCCTTGCCGCTCAAGTGCGCAGCTGGGCTGCAGATGATGCAAGGGTAACGTAAGTTACAAGGTCTCAGGCCGCAGCCTTGTATGTCGAGTTGTTGCGCTGCAGTTTTCCGTGAGGCAGGGTGGGCAGTCGTTTGAGCAGGCGCCTGCAGTAACCGCGGATGCCCAGGCATTTGTTGAGTTCATCCACGGGCAAGGGGCCGGAGACGACCACGATGTCGTTGGCCTCCATCAGAGCACCGGCGGCACGCAGGCGCCGGCGCTGGTGCCTGGCCCACGACTGGATGCGCATGGGGCTGCCATGCTGGTGTACTTCGCCCGTGTGCAGATCGAAGGCGATCGCCACCATGTCCGTCTTGAGCTTGAAGCGGCGCTCGCCCGTGACCTTGCTGGGCGCATCGCGCATGTCGTAGAGGTAGTAGCTGCCTGCCCTGAGCTCGTATTGCAAATGCATGGTCGTGGATCTCCTTGCCTTGATTGTCCAAACGGTGGCGCACGCTGAAAGCCGATGAAGTGCGAATAAAAGCGCACTTTCTCCGCGATCACGTCAAGTTTCCGACATCTTGGTTAGAGTAGGGCGATTGCGGCCCCGACAAACGTATTCAAACGTATCGACTGCGTTCGCGTGGCTGTGGCGGGACACGCGCCATGTCCGCGCGCTGCAGCGGTGGCTACGGGTCCTCTGTCCATGGCTTGGCGAGCGGTTTGTCGTCAAACACCCGAGGTAGGGGTCCAGTGCGTGGATTGCATCTGTGTGGGAGCACCCAGCAACGGATGCTCCTGCCGCGATCGATCCCCCGCGAACGAGAAGTCCCATCTTCTGCAGCGGGGGGGCCGTCGGGCTTCAGATGCGGTTGAAATCGCCGCCGCGCCCTAACCCTGCGGCAAAGCGTCCGGCGCCGGTTGCACCCTCCCGGAAATGCGCATCAAAGCCGTTGTGCCACTCGCGACGCATGGCCTCGCGCAGTGGCAGGCCGTAGGCTTCGTGCACGGTGCGTCTGTCGGCACGCACGGCGGCTTGGGGGAAGCGCGCGATCTCGTGCGCCATGGCCTGCGCGGCCGACAGGGCCGAGCCCTCCTCGACCACCTTCTCGCACATGCCGATGGCCAACGCCTCCTCGGCCGGCACCTTGCGCCCGGTCAGGATGATCTCCATCGCCCGCCCCTGGCCCACCAGGCGCGGCAGGCGCACCGAGCCGCCATCGAGCAGGGGGATACCCCAGCGACGGCAGTACACGCCAAAGTAGGCGCTGTGCGCCATCACCCGGATGTCGCACCACAGCGCCAACTCCATCCCGCCAGCCACGGCCGGGCCCTCGACAGCGGCAATCACCGGCTTGGACAACTCCAGCCTGGTCGGCCCCAGTGGTCCTCGAGGAGCGGCATTGGCGCCCATGGGAAAAGCCAGGCCCTGGACCATGTCGCGCTGGAAGGCATCGCGGTCAGTCAGGGTGCTGGCGTATTTCAAGTCCCAGCCGGCACAAAACGCGCCGCCCTCACCCCAGAGAACCGCCGCCGATGAATCCGGGTCGCGGTCAAATTCCTGGAATGCGCCTACCAGCGCATCCGCGCTTTCGGGATCCATCGCATTGCGTGCCTCTGCGTAGCGGCTGTGGATGATGGTCCACACAGCGCCGTCTTTTTCAATTCGTATGGTCATGGTTTATGTCTCCTGGGGTGGGGGGATGGCAGCTGTCGGTCAGGCAGGTGCTGGCGCGCCAGCGCATGCTCGATGAGCTGTCGGGGGGAAAACCGGGCTACTCGCAGGCGCCCTGCCTGGTGCAGTACCAGCGTGCCAATGAGCTGGGCGAAAACCGCCATGCTGCATATATCGATATCGGCCCCATCGGTCCGGGCGTTGGCAGGCGACAGTAGGGCCAGCGTACGGGCCAGCGCCTGGTTCAGGTCGCGGTCGTGCTGTTTGCCAACGCCACGTGCCTTGAGGCCCTGGAATGCATACAGACCCAGGTTCACTTCATTGGGCCGCGCCAAGTAGTAGTCGAGAAAAGCCAGCGCCGCGCGTTCGTGCGCCGGGCCCTTGCCACGCCGGGCTGCGGCGCTGGCCACATGGGTGTACAGCTGCGCCAGCGATGTGTTCAGCAGCTCGGCGTACAGGTCCTCCTTGCTGGCAAACAGCGGATAAATGGCTCCAGTGGTGCAGCCTGCCCGTTGGGCGATCATGCGCATCGAGGCGCCATCGAGACCGTGCTCGCCAAACACGGCGGCGGCAGCGATGATGATGGCTGCGCGGCGCATGTCACGCACGTCACAGGGGCTGGGCCATGATGGAGTGGCGGCATTGCTGGGCATGGGCGACGTTCTGGCGGTGGTGGATGTGTGCGTGGCCATTGTGACATAACACTGTTATTTATTGGAATTCACGTTATGTCTCACGTTATGTCTTTGCCTGGGTGCTCACGTGACCTTTCCTTGCGCCGCCGCGTATCCTGTTTCTTCCCAGACCGAGTTTGTTGCCTCTTGCAGGCTGCTGAATTGCCGGCTTGCGTTCTGGTGACCAGGTCCATGCCTCTGGTGATCAGGAATGATCCCTTGCATCAGACAAAAGAATGAATTAGCATTCAGAAATTCGTGAATCAAAGTTCATTCCTTTCATGGCCTACCGTCAAACCGCTGCCGTAGAGGCGCGCCTCAAGGACAACCGAAGTCGAATCCTCGATGCCGCACGAACTCTCGTGAGTGAAGGTGGCTGGCAGGAGGCACAGGTAGCCAGCGTTGCGGCTGCTGCAGGCATCGCCACAGGCACCGTGTACCGCTACTTTCCGTCCAAGGCGGCATTGTTTGCCGAAGTCTTGTCCGCAGTTTCTCAGCGTGAAGTGGACGTACTGACGGCGATCGCGGAAACGGATGACACGGCCACAGGCCGTCTGCACACTGCGGTGGCAACCTTTGTGTTGCGGGCCATGCGCGACCCACGCTTGGCCTACGCCTTGATCGCAGAACCTTGCGACAAGGAAATCGACGAAGCCCGGTTGACGTACAGGGCAGCCATCAGCGAAGTGATTCGATCGATCATTGCATCGGGGCAGTCGGCGAAGGGAATGCGTTCCGACATTCAACCCGACATCGCTGCGTCTGTCATCGTTGGGGGCTTCATGGAAGGCCTGATTGGCCCACTTTCGCCGCTGAGCCGCCATCAGCATCCGGATAACGAAAACTACCAGCGTGAAGTGGCCATGCTGGCTGACCAGATTGCCAGGCTGGCCTGTGCCAGCGTGGCGATTCCCTCTGCCACCCTCCGTCAAATCTCCAGGAGACGCTCATGAACAAGCCTATTTCTCCCGACCTCCTCCGAGAGGCAAATGATCGCTACAGCACGCACAAAGTCTTCAATCAAGCGCAACCCGCCAGCGGGTTCAATGCGTTCACGGGGGACACGGTGGTTCGCAAGGCGATCGAACGCGATGCCCCGTGGGCCGCGTCCCGTTGCGAAGCACTGGGCGCCCTCGCGGGCGACGAAAATGTGCAGGAGTTGGCACGGCTGGCCAACCGCAACCTGCCGGAACTCAAAACCCACGATCGTTTCGGCAATCGCATCGATTGGGTCGATTTCCATCCAAGCTGGCACCAGTTGATGTCTCTCGCCTGGAAGCACGAGGTGCCGAACCTCGCCTGGCGCACTGAAGAAAAGAACGGTCATCTGGCGCGTGCGGTGCTTTCCTATCTCTGGAATCAGGTTGAGCACGGCACAGGATGTCCGACGGGCATGGCCTATGCGGCTTACGCCGGCTTTGAGGCCGAGTCGGCGTTGGCGATCTGGAAGGAAAAATCCAAGGGCACCGTCTATGAGTTCAGTCGTCGCGAAGTGGCAGACAAGCCCTCCGTGGTGATCGGCTACGGCATGACCGAGAAGCAGGGCGGCTCCGACCTGAGGCAGACGCAGACAACGGCGCGCTACTCGCATGCAGGCAACTACCACGGTGCGACAGCGCACTGGTACGAGTTGACCGGTCACAAGTGGTTCTGCTCGGTGCCACAGTCCGACGGATTCTTCACCTTGGCCAAGGTCAATGGAGGGGTCACCTGCTTCTTCTTGCCTCGTACGCTGCCCGATGGCAGCTACAACCACTTTTTCATTCAGCGGCTCAAGGACAAGTCCGGAAACAGGTCCAACGCGTCCAGTGAGGTGGAATATTCCGGGACGATGGCGATCCGCGTCGGCGAAGAAGGCCGTGGACTGCGCGAGATCCTGTCGCACTCGCACCTCACCCGCCTGGACTTTGCGATCGGCTCCGCAGGTCTCATGCGCCAGTCGCTCACCTTGGCGCTGCGCCATACCACCACGCGTACGGCCTTCGGCTCCTCCATCGCCGACCGCCCGATGATGACCAACGTGCTCGCCGACATGGCATTGGAGGTCGAAGCCGCCACTCTGATGGCCTTGCGCGTTGCCAGAGCCACTGACCTGATGGGAACAAGCGAACATGAGCGGTTGCTGGCACGTGTAGCGACACCTGCCGCAAAGTTCTTCAACTGCTCGCGTGCGCCGGCCATCGCCAACGAGGCGTTGCAATGTCACGGCGGCAACGGTTTCATCGAGGAAAACCCGATGGCCCGCCTATATCGGGAGGCCCCGCTCAACAGTGTGTGGGAAGGCACGGCCAACATGATGTGCATGGATGTGCGCCGCGCCATGATCAAGGAGCCCGGCACGATCGAGGCGCTGTTCGACGAGTTGAAGCCGCTCGCCGGTCAAGATGCGCGCTTTGACGCGCTGGTTCAGCACACCGGGCGCCTGATCCGCGAGGCCGTGAACGACGAGTTCCTGGCCCGCCCCATGACTGAGGCGGTCGCGCGAGCGCTGCAGGCGGCAGAACTGGTGCGTCACAGCCCGAAGGAAGTGATCGATGCCTTCCTGAGCACGCGCTTCCCTAGCGTCTCTGGCTCGTGGGGCTCGCACTTCGGTACGCTGGCCGTCACGGTCTCGCAAGCCGATGCGCAAAAGATCATGCGCCGAGCCATGGTGACGGCTTGATTTGCGGAGGGGGCGCTCGCGTTTGCCTGCGAGTGCGCCTTCAGCGTTGCCTTATCAGGTGTTCGCTGTCGTCGATCTTCAGCCGGCCGCTGTCATAGCCGCTTTGCCACTTCTTCCAGCATCACCTCGGTGGCGCCGCCGCCGATGGCCTGCACGCGCGCATCGCGCGCCATGCGCTCGATGGCGGTCTCTCGGATATAGCCCATGCCGCCGTGCAGCTGCAGGCAGTCGTACATCACCTCGTTGACCAGGGTGCCGGCCAGTGCCTTGATCATGGACACCTCCTTGCTCACCTGCTGGCCCTGGGTGTCGCGCCAGGCGGTGTTGAAGATGAAGGCGCGCATGGATTCGACTTGCGCCGCGCGCCAGGCGAGCTTGTGGCGCACGGTCTGCTGGTCCCAAAGCGTGGCGCCGAAGGCCTTGCGCTGGCGCACCCAGTCCTGTGCCAGCTCGATGGCGCGCGCCGCCTCGCCCATGGATTGTGCGCCCAGGACGATGCGCTCGTTCTGCAGGTTCTTGACGAGCGCGTAAAAGCCCTTGTGCTCCTGGCCCAGCAGTGCGTCGGCGCTCAGGCGGCAGTCGTCGAAATGCAACTCGGCCGTGTCGCTGCACAGCCAGCCCTGCTTGGGCAGGGGGCGCGCCACGGCGAAGCCCGGCGTGCCCTTCTCGACGATGAACATCGAGATGTCGCGCCCGCGCCCGCTGGCTTCGCCCGTCTTGGCAGCGACGAAGTACAGGTCGCCGTGCACGCCGTTGGTGATGAACATCTTGCTGCCGTTGAGCACCCAGCCGCCATCGGCCGTGCGCCGCGCCGTGGTGCGCATGCCCTGCAGGTCCGAGCCCGCGTCGGCCTCGGTCATGGCGACGGCGCAGATCTTGCGCCCGGCGATCACATCGGGCAGGTAGCGCTGTTTCTGCTCAGGCGAGCCGGCGTGCCACAGGTGAGGGCTGGCCATGTCGGTATGCACGAGCACGGTGACGGCGAAGCCGCCAAAGCTGGAGCGGCCCAGTTCCTCGGCCAGTACGGCGGTGGCCAGCGTATCGAGCTCGGCACCGCCGTACTGGGAGGCATAGCGCATGCCCAGAAACCCCAGTTCGCCCATCTCGCGCAGGACCTCGCGCGGCACGAAGCCGGCGTGCTCCCACTGCTCGGCCACGGGCTCGACCCGTTCGCGGATGAAGCGGCGCAGCGAGGTGCGCAGCATCTCGTGCTCTTCGGTGAAAAAGGGGAAGGCGGTGGTCAGCGGGGTAGTGTCCATTGAGGTTTCCTTGACTAACGATCGTTAGGTAAAATTTATTCGAGAAATACAATTTAGTCAATGGTAATTCGGTTTCATTGGGGAAGTTGCAAAACTAACGATCGTTAGGTAACATGCGCGCATGACCGATACGCAACGCTCTTCCACGGGAACGACGGATGCCATCGAGGTGTCCGCCGGGCGTCAGCTCGTGCTCGATACCGCAGCGCGGCTTTTCAGGGCGGAAGGCTATGCGGGCACGTCGCTTCGCGACATTGCTGGCGAGGCGGGCATGAAGGCCGCGAGCCTGTACCACTATTTCGACTCCAAGGATGCCATCGTCGGCGAGGTGCTGCGCATTGGTGTCGAACAGGTGTTCGATAAAGTGCGCTCCGCCGTCGAGGCCCTGCCGCCCGAGGCCGACGCCCAGGTCTTGCTGCAGACCGCCGTGCACACCCACCTGCAGGGCATGCACGGGCTGCAGGACTACACCTGCGCCAACCTGCGCATCTTTGGCCAGGTGCCCGCCCATGTGCGCGAGGCGCACCTGCCCACCCGCGACGCGTACGAACGCTACTGGGCGCAAGTGCTGGCTCGCTGCGCGCGCCAGGGCGGGTTCGACCACCAGCGCGACCTGCGCCTGGCCCGCCTGTTTTTGTTCGCCGCCATGAACGGCACGCTGGACTGGTTCCAGGGCGGTGCCGTCTCGCTCAAGGCCGTGGCCGATGAAATGACCGAGCTGGTGTTGCAAGGCCTGCGCCAGCGCCCATCCAAGGAGAACCCTGCCCTATGAATGCTGCCCTTGAATCTGCCTCCGCGCAGCGCCAGGCGCACTACGACAAAGCCCTGGCCGTGCTGCGCAGCCGCATGCGCTGGGCCGTGGCCGGCGGCGGCGAAAAGCTGCATGCGCGCCACCGCACGCGCGGCAAGATCGCCGTGCGCGAGCGCATCGAGCTGCTGCTTGACCCTGGCAGCCCTTTTCTGGAGCTTTCGCCGCTGGCCTGCTGGGGCCTGCACGGCGGCGCGGTGCCGGCGGCGGGCATCGTCACCGGCATTGGCCGCGTGAGTGGCGTCAACTGCATGGTGATCGCCAACGACGCCACGGTGAAGGGCGGCAGCTTCTTCCCCGAAACCACGCGCAAGCACGTGCGTGCCCAGGAAATCGCCTGGGAAAACCGCCTGCCCTGCCTGTACCTGGTGGACTGCGGCGGTGCCTTCTTGCCGCAACAGGACCGGGTGTTCCCGGATTGGGGGCATTTCGGCACCACCTTCTACCACCAGTGCCGCATGAGCGCCGACAGCCTGCCCCAGCTCTCGGCCGTGTTCGGCGGCTGTACGGCGGGCGGTGCCTACATCCCGGCGCTGTCGGATGAATCCGTGATGGTCGAGGGCACAGGCCGCATCCACCTGGGCGGCCCGCCCATCGTCAAGGCGGCGATCGCCGAGGTGGTCGATGGGGAAACGCTGGGCGGAGCGCGCATGCACGCACAGGTCTCGGGCGTGACGGACTATCTGGCGCTGGATGAGCGCCAGGCGCTGCACAAGCTGCGCGAGATCGTCGCCGGCCTGAACTGGAAGGCAGAAGGCGCGGCCCAGCGCATCGCCACGCGAGCACCGCTGCTGGATGCAGCGGAGATCCCCTCCATCATCGGCACCGATCTGCGCCAGCCCTACGACGTGCGCGAGGTCATCAAGCGCCTGGTGGACGCGAGCGAGATGCAGGAGTTCAAGCCCGAATACGGCAGTACCCTGGTGTGCGCCACTGCGCACCTGCACGGTTACCCGGTGGGGATCCTGGCGAACAACGGTGTGCTGTTCTCCGAGTCCTCGCTCAAGGGCGCACACTTCATCGAACTGTGCAACCAGCGGCGCATTCCCCTGCTGTTCCTGCAGAACATCACCGGCTTCATGGTTGGCACCGAGGCCGAGCGCGGCGGTATCGCCAAGAACTCGGCCAAACTGGTCTATGCCATGGCCACGGCGCGCGTGCCGCGCCTGACGGTGCTGATCGGCGGCAGCTACGGCGCGGGCAACTACGGCATGTGCGGGCGTGGCTTCGGCCCGCGCTTCGTGTTCGCCTGGCCGGGTAGCCGCATCGCCACCATGAGCCCCGACGTGGCCAGCACGGTGCTGACCGAGCTGCGCCGCAGCTCGCTCAAGGGCCCGGTGGACGAGGCCGAGATCGCCGCGCTGGAGCAACAGACGCGCCAGCAATTCGAGGAGCAGAGCGACCCCTACTATGCCACGGCGCGGCTGTGGGACGACGGCATCATCGAACCCACGCAGACGCGTGACGTGCTGGGTATCTGCCTGCAATTGGCCGACGAGAGCACGCCGCGTTTCGAAGGACAGAGCCCGGTGTACCGGATGTGAGAGGCGTCGCCATGTTTGAAAAAATCCTCATTGCCAACCGGGGGGAGATCGCCTGCCGGGTCATCCGCACCTGCCGTCGTCTGGGCATCTGGACGGTTGCGGTGTATTCCGAGGCCGACGCCGGCGCCCGTCACGTGCGCGAGGCCGACGAGGCCGTGTGCATTGGCGCGGCTCCGGCGGCGCAGTCTTACCTGGATGCCGATGCCGTGATCCGCGCTGCGCTGCAGACGGGCGCGCAGGCCGTTCACCCCGGCTATGGCTTTCTGTCCGAGCGGCTGGCGCTGGTCGAAGCCTGTGCCCGCGCGGGTCTCGCCTTCGTCGGCCCGCATGCGCAGGCCATTGCCTCCATGGGCTCGAAGATCGAGAGCAAGCGCATCGCCCGCGCGGCGGGCGTGCCCTGCATTCCCGGCTACGACGGCGACGACCAGAGCGTGCAGCGGCTGCAGGAGGAGGCGGCGCGCATCGGCTTTCCACTCCTCATCAAGGCCAGCGCGGGCGGTGGCGGCAAGGGCATGCGCCGGGTGGAGCGGGCCGAGGACGTGGCCGCCCAGCTGTCCACCGCCCAGGCCGAGGCGCAGGCCGCGTTTGGCGACGCCAGGGTGCTGCTCGAACGCTTCATCGAGCGCCCGCGCCATGTAGAGGTGCAACTGTTGGGCGACCGCCACGGCCACCTGGTGCATGTGTTCGAGCGCGAATGCTCGATCCAGCGCAATTACCAGAAGCTCATCGAGGAGGCTCCAGCCCACCACCTGGCGCCAGCCGTGCGCCAGCGCCTGTTCGATGCGGCACTGGCGCTGGGGTGCTCGATAGGCTACGACTCGGCGGGCACGGTGGAATTCGTGCTTGACGCCGACCGGGGGGATGAACCCTATTTTCTGGAGGTCAACACCCGGTTGCAGGTGGAGCATCCGGTGACGGAGCTGACCACGGGGCTGGACCTGGTGGAGTGGCAGATCCGCGTGGCCGCTGGCGAGCCGCTCGGCTTTGCGCAGGGCGACATCCGCCAGACCGGCTGGGCCATCGAGGCGCGCGTCAACGCCGAGGACCCGGCCGAGCGCTTTGCACCCTCGTTCGGCCCGGTCACCGGCTACGTCGAGCCGCAAGCCGAGGGGCTGCGCATCGACAGCGGCATCGACGCGCACAGCACCATCACGCCGTACTACGATTCGCTGCTGGCCAAGGTCATCGCCCATGGTGCTAGCCGCGAGGTGGCGCGCCTGCGCCTGGTGCGCGGGCTGCAGCAGCTGCGCGTGCAAGGCCTGCGCACCACCCAGCCGCTCTTGATCGACGTGCTGCAGCACCCGGCCTTTCAGGACACGCTGGTCACCGGCTTTCTACCCACGCACTGGCCTGCTGGTTGGCAGCCGCAGCCCGCGCTGGTGCAGGAGGCGCAGGCTGTGGCCGTGGCTGCCTGGCAGCAGGCGCAGGCCGCCTGCGACGACCGCCCCATGGCCTGCCTGCAGGCCTGGCGCCTGACTGCGCCCGTCGATGGGCCGGGGCGCAGTCACCTGGTGGTGGGCGAGGGCGCGCAGTGCGCAAACCGCGTGCTGCGCGTGACGGCCGAGGGCGCCCGCGTGGAAGCCGACGCCACCGAAGAGTTTGAGGCCGCGCAGTGGCTGCTGCGCCGCCTGCCCGAGGGGCAGTGGCAGGCACAGGGCAGCGGCCGCGTGTGGCACACCCGCGCGCAGAGCCATGCCATGCAAGTCTGGCATGGCGGCTGGTCGGCGCAATGGCCCGTGGGCCTGCGTGTGGCGCAATCGGCGGCGGCCGATGCCGGCGGCCACAGCGGCGACAGCGTGTGCGCCGATCTGCCGGGCGTGCTCAGCCAGTTGCTGGTGAGCGTGGGAGAGCAGGTTGCCGAAGGCGCTCCGGTGGCCGTGGTCGAGGCCATGAAGCTGCTGCACACCCTGCACGCGCCCCGTGACGGTGTGGTGCGTGCCTTGCCGCAGGCGCTGGGCGCCACCGTGCCCAAGGGGGCCGTACTGGTGGAGCTGGCGCCCGCCGATTGATGCTTGATTTCAACGACAACTCCAGGAGACACCATGCCCGGTTTGTATTACGAAGAATTTGAAGTGGGACAGCGCTTCGACCATGAATGGACGCGCACCATCACCGAAATGGACAACGTGCTGTTCTCCACGCTGACCATGAACGTGCAGCCGCTGCACATCGACCGGCATTTCTCGGCCCAGACCGAGTTCGGCCAGCCGCTGGTCAACAGCCTGTTCACGCTGGGGCTGGTGATCGGCATGTCGGTCAACGACACGACCTTTCGTACCACGGTGGCCAACCTGGGCATGCATGACATCACCTTTCCCGCGCCGGTGTTCGCGGGCGACACCCTCCATGTGCGCACCACGGTGCTGTCCAAGCGCGAAAGCCGCTCGCGCCCGCAGGCGGGCATTGTCGAGTTCGAGCACCTGGGCCTGAACCACAGGGACGAGGTGGTATGCCGCTGCCAGCGCGCGGCGCTGATGCACAAGCGGCCCGTGCAGGGGGATGTGGCATGAAGGCCCCTTCGCTGCTGTTCGTCCCGGGCAACCGGCCCGAGCGCTACCTCAAGGCGCAGGCCAGCGGCGCGGGCGCGTTGATCCTCGACCTGGAAGACTCGGTACCTCCCGCCGCCAAGGCGCAGGCGCGCGAGGCCGTCGGGCAGATGCTGCAGGCGCAGCCCGCGCACCAGGCCGTCTGGGTGCGCGTCAACCCGGCGGCATCGGGCCTGCTGCTGCAGGATCTGGCGGCGGTGGTGCCGGGCAGACCGTTCGGCATCGTGCTGCCCAAGTGCTGCGGCCGCGCGGCGCTGCAACCGGTGAGCCTGCAGCTCGACGCGCTGGAGGTGGCCTTCGGCGTGCCGCAGGGCAGCACCAAAATTCTGGCCATTGCCACGGAAACCGGCGCCTCGATGTTCCACCTGGGCGAACTGGCGGGCGTGACCAGCCGTCTGTGGGGCATTACCTGGGGTGCGGAAGACCTGGCCGCCGACATCGGCGCACTGGCCAACCGCGCATCAGGGCGCGTGACCGAGCCCTACCGGCTCGCGCGCTCGCTGTGCCTGTATGCGGCCGCGGCAGCGGGCGTGCACGCCATCGACACGGTGAGTGTTGCCATCAACGCCCCCGAGGCCGTGCACGACGAGGCGCAGGAGGCGCTGCGCGACGGCTTCGTCGCCAAGATGGCGATCCACCCAAGCCAGCTCGCGCCCATTCATGAAGCCATGACCTACAGCGCCGAGCAGCGCCAGTGGGCCGAGCGCGTGGTCGCCGCCTTTGCTGCCCAGCCCGGTGTGGGGGCGCTACAGCTCGACGGGCAGATGATCGACATGCCGCACCTGCGCCTGGCGCGGCGCATGCTGAAAGCCTGACGCATGGACCCCATGGCGCCCCCGTCCACGATGGACGTCGGCCAAGCCCTGCTGGCGCGCCGCTCGGTGCGCGCCTTTCGACCCGAGCCGCCACCGGCAGCGCTGGTGCGCTCGCTGCTGGAGCAGGCTGCCCGTGCCGCGTCGGGGGGTAACCTGCAGCCCTGGCGCGTGGTCGCCCTGACAGGCGAGCCGCTGCGCGCGCTGGTGGGCGCGGTCACCGGTTCTGAGGCGCAGGAGGCGGCCCACTACCCGCCCGGGCTGTGGGAGCCCTACCGCACGCGGCGCTTTCAGAACGCCGAGGATTTGTACCGAACCCTGGGTATTGCCCGCGAGGACAAGGCGGGCCGGCTTGCGCAGTTCGCGCGCAACGGTGCCTTCTTCGGCGCCCCGGTGGGCGTGCTGGTGTGCATGGATGAGCGCATGGGCCTGCCGCAGTGGATGGACTTGGGCATCTACCTGCAGTCGCTGATGCTGCTGGCGGTGCAGCACGGTCTGGCGAGCTGCCCGCAGGGCTTCTGGCTGCGCCATGTGCAGGCCCTGAAGCGGGAACTGGCGCTGCCGCCGCACTACGCGGTTGCCGTCGGCCTGGCGTTGGGCTACGAGGATGGCAATGCGCCCGTCAACGCGCTACGCACGCCGCGCGCGGCGTGGCGGGAATGGGGCGAGCTGCGCGGCTGGAAATGAAGTGCGCGCCGCACCTTCCGGTGTGGTCTGCTGTTCGGCGCAGGTGGCTTCGGATTGTGAATCCATCCTCAGGTGTAGCTGCGCGCGTCTTCAATGACCTTGCCGTCGTTGGGCAGGCTCGCGGGCGCCACCATCGCGACCTCGCCACGCAGCTTGGTGACTTCGCGCAGGCAGGCGGCGAGCTGGTCGGCCAGACCCGATGCCGTTTCGCGCGTTTCCACCTGCAGCGTCATCACGTCGGCGCCCATTTCGCCGCTCACGACGAGCCGTGCCTTGAGCACCTGCGGAAAGCGCTTGGCGACCTGTGCCACCTGCTCAGGGTGCACGAACATGCCGCGCACCTTGGTGGTCTGGTCCGCGCGCCCCATCCAGCCCCTGATGCGCGTGGCGGTGCGCCCCGTGGGGCAGCGGCCGGGCAGCACGGCGGAGAGGTCGCCGGTGGCAAAGCGGATCAAGGGGTAATCGGGGTTGAGCGTGGTGACGACGAGCTCGCCCACCTCGCCCTCGGGCACCGGGTCGCCCGTGCCGGGGCGCACGATCTCGACGATCACGCCCTCGTCGAGCACCAGGCCCTCGCGGGCCTCGGTTTCATAGGCGATGAGCCCGAGGTCGGCCGTGCCGTAGCTCTGGTAGCCGTGCACGCCGCGTTCGCCGAGCCACTGGCGCAGCGAGGGCGGAAAGGCTTCGGCCGAGACCATGGCCTTGGTGAGGCTGGGGAGCTTGACACCCATCTCGGCGGCCTTCTCCAGGATGATTTTCAGGAAGCTCGGCGTGCCGATGTAGCCGGCGGGCCTGAGGTCGGCCATGGTCTGCACCTGCTGCTCGGTCTGGCCGGTGCCGCCGGGAAAGACCGTGCAGCCCAGCGCGTGCGCAGCCGTTTCCATCATCGAGCCCGCGGGCACGAAGTGGTAGGAAAAGCAGTTGTGCACCAGCTCGCCCTGGCGAAAGCCGGCCGCGAACAGCGCGCGCGCCATGCGCCAGTAGTCGCGCGCCGTGCCCTCGGGTTCGTAGATGGGGCCGGGGCTGGCGAAGACGCGCGGCATCCGCGCGCCCCAGCCCTGCGTGGCAAAGCCGCCGAAGGCGCCCGCTCCCGCCGCGCGGGCGACGTTCTGGCGTTCATGCAGCTCGGACTTGCGCGTGACGGGCAGCGCGGCCAGCGCCTCGCGGCTGGTGATGCGGCTGGCGTCCACGCCCTGCAAAATGTGCGCGAAGGCGCTGGCGTGCTGCTGTGCGTGCGTCACCTGACGGGCCAGCGCCGCCATGTGCGCGGCTTCGCGCTCCTCTGGCGGGCGGGTTTCTAGCGCGTCGTAAAACTCGGTCATGGCGCTGGTCTTTCTGTGTGAATATTCAAATCAAATCAGTATTTATCGCCCGTTAGACTGGCGTGGGGTGCTATCAAATTTCAAGCAAGCCAACGCTTGCGACGCTTGTAGCTCTTGATGTCACGAAAGCTCTTGCGCTCCGCGCCGCCCATGCCGAGGTAGAACTCCTTGACGTCTTCGTTGCTCGATAGGTACTCGGCGCTGCCATCCATGACGATGCGCCCGCTTTCCATGATGTAGCCATAGTCGGCGTATTTGAGCGCCATGTTGGTGTTCTGTTCGGCCAGCAGGAAGGTGGTGCGTTCCTTGTGGTTCAGATCCTTGACGATGTTGAACACCTCTTCGACGATCTGCGGTGCGAGGCCCATGGACGGCTCATCGAGCAGGACCATCGTGGGGCTGCTCATGAGCGCACGACCGATGGCGCACATCTGCTGTTCACCGCCCGAGGTGTAGGCGGCCTGGCTCTTGCAGCGCTCTTTCAGGCGCGGGAAATAGGCGTAGACCTTCTCCAGGTTGGCCGCTATCTCGGCGCGGCTGCTCAGCGTATACGCGCCCGTCAGCAGGTTTTCTTCAATGGTCAGGTGGGCGAAGCAGTGGCGGCCTTCCATCACTTGCACCACGCCGCGCTTGACGAGGTCGGCGGGGGTGAGGTTTTCGATGCGTTGGCCGCGCAGCTCGATCGTGCCTTTTGTCACTTCGCCGCGCTCGCCCTTGAGCAGGTTGGAGATGGCGCGCAGGGTGGTGGTCTTGCCCGCGCCGTTGCCGCCCAGGATGGCGACGATGCCGCTTTCAGGCACGGTGAGCGAGACGCCCTTGAGCACCAGGATCACGTGGTTGTAGATGACCTCGATGCCGTTGACGTTGAGGATGGTCTGGGGGGTGTTCATGGCGGTATCCGGTGAGCCCATCGGCAGGACAGGCGCGCTGCCCTGGCGATGGGCGGCTCATGCCGGGGCACGAGCCGTCCGTGTGAATGGGGGGAAAGAATCAGGAATCGCAGTCGGTGCCCGTGCGTGGGGTGATCTTCTGCTCTTGCGCGTACTTGGCGGCAGCCGCCTTGATCATCGGCTTGATGATCTGCTCGTCACCCTGCATCCAGTCGCTGGAGATCTTCCACTCCTTGCCGTCCCACGTCTCGATGCGCGCCCAGTACGAACCCATGTGGTCCTGGCAGTTGGTGGCGAGGGGGCGGATCACGTTCTCGAAGCCGATCTCCTTGATGCGCTCGGCCGTCAGGTTGAGGTTCTCCAGCCCCCAGCGCACCTGCTCGCCGTTCATGACCTTGCCCTTGCCGAAGCGTTCCTGCGCGCGGCGAATGCCTTCGACCACGACCATCGAACTCATGGCGCCGCGCAGCCAGAGCACACTGCCCACCTCGTCCTTGGTGGAGGCCGTGCCCTTGCCCTGCGCATAGAGCTTGCCCAGCGTCTCCTTGACCACGGCCGCGTTCTTGTCGGCGCTGTTCTGCAGCGCCACGGCGTTGTAGCCCTTGGCGGCTTCGCCCGCGTCACGCGTGTCCGGCTCGGCACCGGCCCACCACGAGCCGTACATCTTGTCGCGCGGATAGCCTGTGGCCTGGGCCTCCTTCAGCGCGGTCGAATTCATCACGCCGAAACCCCACATGATCACGTAGTCCGGGCGCTCCTTTCGGATCTGCAGCCAGGTGGCTTTCTGTTCGACGCCAGGGTGGGCCACTGGCAGCTCCATGACCGAGAAGCCCAGCATCTTCGCGCGCTCGCGAACCATGGGGATGGATTCCTTGCCATAGGGGCTGTCGTGGTAGATCAGCGCGATCTTCTTGCCCTTGAGCTTGTCCATGCCCCCTTCACGCTTGCCAATCGCCTGGATGATCACGTCGGCGCCCACCCAGTAGTTGCCCGCCAGCGGGAAATTCCACTTGAACACCGAGCCGTCGGCGCTCTCGCTTCGGCCATAGCCGAGGGTGACCAGGGAAATCTTGTCGATCGGCGCCTTTTCGGTCAGCGCGAAGGTGGCGCCCGTGGACCAGGGCTGGATGGCGACGGCACCGCCGTTCTTGGCCTTGGTGCGCTCGTAGCATTCGACGCTGCGCGCCGTGTCGTAGGCGGTCTCGCACTCCTCGATCAAGAGCTTGACGCCGTTGATGCCGCCGCGTTCGTTGACCAGTTTCATGTAATCCACGATGCCGTCGGCGATTGGCACGCCGTTGGGCGCGTAGGGGCCGGTGCGGTAGGACAGAACCGGCATGTACTGCTCGGCCGCCATGGCGCCCGTGCTGCCCAGGGTAGCCAGTACTGTGGCTGCCGCGATCGCGGCGATTTTCCATTGCTTCATGTTGTCTCCTTCAAGTGGGTTGGAACGACGGAAGTGAAACACGCGGCCATCAGTGCGGGAAGGGCCAGACGCGCATTTTTTGCTTGCCGGTGGACCAGAGCCTGGCAAGGCCATGGGGTTCGACAATCAAAAACCAGCAGATCAACACACCAAAGATCATCAGCTCGGTGTGCGAAGCGGCCGTGGTGGTGATCATGAAGCCGAACAGGCTGGCGACCCAGGGCAGGAACTGGTTCAACGCGATCGGCAGGACCACGATGAAGGCCGCGCCGAAGAAGCTGCCCATGATGGAGCCCAGGCCTCCGATGATCACCATGAACAGCAGCTTGAGCGACAGGTCGAGCGAAAACGCTGCGGGCTCCCAGGCACCGAGATAGAAGAAGCCCCACAGGCCGCCTGCGATGCCGAGCACGAAGCTGCTGACCGCGAAGGCACTGAGCTTGGCGTACATCGGGCGAATGCCGATGACGGCGGCCGCCACGTCCATGTCGCGCATCGCCATCCATTCGCGGCCGATGGCGCTGCGCACCAGGTTCTTGGACAGCAGCGCCAAGATGACGAGCACCGTCAGGCAGAACAGATAGCGCGGCACGTCGCCCTGGATGGACTGGCCCAGCAGCTCCAGGTGCGGCGCGGCGGCCGAGCCCGAGGCGTTGTCCAGCGTGAACCACTTGATGCGCAAGAACACCCAGTCGGCGAAAAACTGCGCCGCCAGCGTCGCCACCGCCAGATAGAGGCCACGCACGCGCAGGCTGGGCAGGCCGAAGAACACGCCGAACACCGTCGCGCAGACGCCGCCCAGCAGCAGCGCCAACGGCAGCGGCATGCCCGGCACGCGCATGATGAAGTTGTACGCGCCATAGGCTCCGACCGCCATGAAGGCCGCGCCTCCCAACGAGATCTGGCCGCAGTAGCCCGACAGCAGATTGAGCCCCAGTGCCGCCAGCGACATGACGAGAAAGGGGATCAGGATGGCGTTGAAGAGGTATTCACTGGCCAGCAGTGGTACGCCGATAAAGGCGAATGCAACGATCGCCAGCACTGCCATGCGGTCTTGCGAGATCGGGAAGATCTGCTGGTCGGCCCGGTAGCTGGTCTTGAATTGGCCGTTTTCGCGGTAGAACATGGTTTATGAGCCTTTTTTGACTCTGGCGCTTGTCAGTCAAGCGCTTCAAGCTATGAAAACAGGGGTCAGACGCGGTCAATGATTTTTTCGCCGAAGAGTCCCTGGGGCCGGAACAGCAGGAACACCAGCGACAGCACGTAGGCGAACCAGATCTCGATGCCGCCGCCGACGAACGGCCCCAGGTAAACCTCGGAGAGCTTCTCCCCCACGCCGATGATGAGTCCGCCGACGATGGCGCCCGGCACCGAGGTGAGCCCACCCAGGATGACCACGGGCAGCGCCCGCAGCGCCAGCGTGGCCAGCGAAAATTGCACGCCCAGCTTGCTGCCCCAGATCATGCCGGCCACGAGCGCCACCACCCCGGCCACGCACCAGACGATGAACCAGATGCGCGACAGCGGGATGCCCACCGACTGCGCCGCCTGGTGATCGTCGGCCACCGCGCGCAGCGCGCGGCCCGTGGTGGTCTTCTGGAAAAAAATCGCCAATGCCGCGACCAGCACCGCGCCGATGGCCGCGGCAATAAGGTCTTCGGGGTTGACCATCACGCCGCCCTCGAAGGTTTTTTCAAGGATGAGGACCGGGTCCTTGGGCATGCCGATGTCGATGCGGTAGATCTCGCTGCCGAAGAAACTCTGTCCCAGGCCCTCCATGAAATAGGCGATGCCCAGGGTGGCCATCAGCAGCGTCGTGCCTTCCTGGTTGACGAGGTAGCGCAGCACCAGGCGCTCGATCAGCCAGGCGGCCACGAACATGATGATGGCGGCGAAGGCGAAGGCGGCCAGGTTGGCGACGATCTGGTTTTCGATACCGGTCCATTGCGGAATCCACTCCGCGAAGCGCGCCATCGCCAGCGCAGCGAACAGCACCATGGCCCCTTGCGCGAAGTTGAACACGCCCGAGGCCTTGAAGATCAGCACGAAGCCCAGCGCCACCAGTGCATACAACATGCCGGCCATGAGGCCGCCAATCAATGTTTCAAGAAAGAATCCCATGTGCCCGCCTGCTTCAATGTCCGGCGCCCAGGTAGGCGCGGATCACGTCCTCGTTGGCACGCACCTCGTCGGGTGTGCCGTCGCCGATCTTCTTGCCGTAGTCCAGCACCACGACGCGGTCGGAAATGTCCATCACCACGCCCATGTCGTGCTCGATCAGCACGATGGTGGTGCCGAACTCGTCGTTCACGTCCATGATGAAGCGGCTCATGTCCTGCTTTTCCTCGACATTCATGCCGGCCATGGGCTCATCGAGCAGCAGCACCTGCGGCTCCATCGCTAGCGCCCGGCCCAGGTCCACGCGCTTTTGCAGGCCGTAGGGGAGCTGCCCGACCGGGGTCTTGCGGTGGGCCTGGATCTCGAGGAAGTCGATGATGTGCTCGACGAACTCGCGGTGCGCCAGCTCCTCGCGCTCAGCCGGACCCCAGCGCAGCGCCTGCATCAGGATGCCGCTTTTGATCTTCAGGTTGCGACCGGTCATGATGTTGTCGATCACGCTCATGCCCTTGAACAGCGCCAGGTTCTGGAAGGTGCGCGCCACGCCCATCTCGGCCACCTGGCGGCTGTTCATGTGGCTGAAGGTTTTGCCGCGGAAGGTGATCGAGCCCTCGGTCGGCGTGTACACGCCGTTGATGCAGTTGAGCATTGAACTCTTGCCGGCGCCATTGGGGCCGATGATGGAGCGGATTTCATGCTCGCGCACGTCGAACGAAATGTCGGTGAGCGCATTCACGCCGCCAAAGCGCAGGCTGATGTTCTGCACGCGCAGGATCACGTCGCCGATGGACCGGGAGCCAGCGGCGCCCTTCGGGTCGGTTGCGTCAGCGGTCACGGATGTAGCCATATCGGTCATGCGGCCTTCCTTGCGGCGGGCCAGGTTTTCGCTTCGAGGATCTTGAGCGTGGCCGAGACGGTGCCGGTGCGCCCGTCCTCGAACTTCACCTTGGTCTCGATGAACTGTTCGCTCTTGCCGGTGTAGAGCGCATCGATCAGCACTGCGTATTTCTCGGCGACGAAATTGCGCCGCACCTTGCGCGTGCGTGTGAGCTCGTCGTCGTCCGGATCCAGTTCCTTGTGCAGCACGAGAAAGCGCGCGATCTGCGTGCCGGCCATGCCTTCTTCGGCGGCCAGATCGGCGTTCACCTGCGAGATGCACTCGCGCATCATCTCCAGCACGGGCAGCTTGCCCGCCAGATCGACGTAGCCGGCGTAGGGCAGGCTCTGACGCTCGGCCCAGTTGCCCACGGCGTCAAAGTCAATGTTGATGAAGGCGCAGACCTTGTCGCGGTCGTGGCCGAAGCACACCGCCTCCTTGATCTGCGGGAAGAACTTGAGCTTGTTCTCGATGTAGTTGGGCGCGAACATCGCGCCGCTGGTGAGCTTGCCGACGTCTTTGGCACGGTCGATGATGCGCAGTTGCCCGGCCGCATCGATCAGGCCCGCGTCGCCCGTGTGGAACCACCCGTCCTGGTCCAGCACCTCGGCGGTGGCGTCGGGGCGCTTGTAGTATTCCTTGAGCAGCGCGGCGCTCTTGACCAGCACCTCGCCGCTGTCAGCGATGCGCACCTGCACACCTGGCGCCGGCTGTCCCACGGCCGAGAGCTCCACCTGCCCGTCGCGCTGGATGCAGACGTAGGCCGAGGTTTCGGTGGAGCCGTAGAGCTGCTTGAGGTTGACGCCGATCGAGCGGAAGAAGCGGAACAGGTCCGGGCCGATGGCCGCGCCAGCGGTGTAGGCCACGCGGATGCGGGACAAGCCCATGACGTTCTTCAGCGGCCCGTAGATCAGCAGATCGGCCACGCGGTACTTGAGCCTGTCCCAGGCACCCACGGGTTTGCCGTCCAGAATGTCCGCACCCACGCGCTTGGCCAGATGCATGCAGCGTTCGAACAGCCACTGTTTGGGGCGCGCCGCGTCTTCCATGCGGATCGAGACCGAGGTGAGCAGCCCTTCGAAGATGCGCGGCGGCGCAAAGTAGTATGTTGGCCCGATCTCGCGCATGTCGATCGCTACCGTGCTCGCGTCCTCGGGGCAGTTGATCGTGAAGCCCACGACGATCCACTGCGCGAAGGAGAAAAGATGGTCGCCCGCCCAGGCCGGGGGCAGGTAGGAGACGACGTTTTCCTCGGGCGTGAGGTGATCCACCTCGCGCCCGCCGCGCGCCGCGACGATGAAGCCCTCGTGCGTGAGGCACACCCCCTTGGGCTTGCCGGTCGTGCCGGAGGTGTAGAGGATGATCGAGGTGTCCTGCCCGTCGAGCCTGGACAGTTCCTGCTGCCAAACGCCGGGGTGCTGCGCATCCCAGGCGCGGCCTTTTTCCAGCAGCGCCTGGATGCTGATGAGCCCCGGCTGCTCGTAGTGGCGCAGACCGCGCGGATCTTCGTAGATGATCACTTCCAGGGCCGGGTGGCTCTCGCGGATCTCCAGCAGCTTGTCGACCTGCTCCTGGTCTTCGGCATAGGCGAAGCGCACTTGCGCGTCCGTCATCACGAAGATCATCTCGGCGGCCACAGCGTCCTGGTACAGCGGGATGGGGATAGCGCGCAGGCTCTGCACGGCGGCGAAGCCCAGATAGCAATAGGGCCGGTTGCCGCTGACGAAAACCAGGTTCTCGCCTGCCCGCAAACCCAGCGCGGTCAGGCCGCAGGCCATGTGGCGCACGTCGTCGGCCGCCTTTTGCCAGCTCCACGTCTGCCAGATGCCATATTCCTTCTCGCGCAGCGCGGGGGCGTCGGGACGCGCCTTGGCTTGCTGCAGCAAGAGTTGGGGGAAAGTACTCGTCATGCCGGTGGTCGATTGGATTAGCACGTGCAGATGACCATGGTGCCCAAGGGTTTGACGGATCTTTGTCTTTGTGACGACAATTTACGGGTTAATACCCCTTGGGTAAAACCCTTGGATGCGGTGTGACGCCGCACGGGTGCCCGCCGCTATCCTCAGCCGCATGTACGCTGCCTTCTTCGGTCTGGAACACCTGCCGTTTTCGATCGCGCCCGATCCACGCTATCTTTTCATGAGCGAGCGCCATCGCGAGGCGCTCGCTCACCTGCTGTACGGCCTTTCCAGCGGCGGCTTCGTGCTGCTCACGGGCGAGGTGGGCACGGGCAAGACCACGGTCTGCCGCTGCTTTCTGCAGCAGATTCCCGAGGACTGCACGGCCGCCTACATCTTCAACCCCAAGCTCAGCGCGCAGGAGCTGCTGGCCACCATTTGCGACGAATTCGGCGTGGCGCATCCGGCCAGCGACCCCGCGCACCCGAGCATCAAGGAGTGCGTCGATCCGCTCAACGCCTGGCTGCTCGCGCAGCACGCGGCGGGCCGCAACTGCGTGCTCATCATCGACGAGGCGCAAAGCCTCTCGGGCGACGTGCTGGAGCAGCTGCGCCTGCTCACCAATCTGGAGACGGACGAAAAGAAGCTGCTGCAGATCGTCCTGATCGGCCAGCCCCAATTGCGCATCCTGGTGGCGCGGCCCGAACTCACGCAGCTGGCGCAGCGCGTGGTCGCGCGCTACCACCTCGGGCCGCTGACCGCGCAGGAGACGGTGCAATACATCGCGCACCGCATGGGCGTGGCGGGCTGGCAGGGGCCGCTGCCGTTTGCGTCCAGGGCGCTGGCGCGCATCCACGCGCTCTCGGGCGGCGTGCCGCGGCGCATCAACCTGCTGTGTGACCGCGCCCTGCTCGCCGCCTACGCGGCGGGGCGGCGCGAGATGGACACAGCCATGGTGAACGGCGCCGCGCGCGAGGTCTTTGGCGCTGACGGCTCACGCGCGTCGGCGCGCCCGCGCTGGCCCGTGGCGCTGGCGGGGGCAGCGGCCGGCGCGGCGCTGGTCGTGGCGGCCATGGCCTTGACGGGCAGGCTGCAGGTTCAGACGATGCCCCGCGGTGCATCGGCGTCGCCCCAGGCTCTGGCGCCTGAGCCGGCCACGCTGGCCGAGCTGCTGGCGCGCCAGCCGCCTGACGAGGACGGCGCTTGGCGGCGCCTGGCGCGCCTGTGGGGTGCGGATGTGGCGGCCGGGAGCACGCCCTGCGAGTCGCCATTGCCCGCGGGCCTGCAGTGCTGGAGCGCCCGGGGTGCGACCGAGGCGCTGCTGCGCCAGATCGATCGCCCCGTGCTGCTGCGTTTGCGCGTGGCCGACCAGGCCCCCGTGGCCGTGCTGTTGCTGGCGCTCGACGGCCTGCACGCACAGGTGCAGGGCGCGCAGGGCGGGCCGATCCGCGTGCCGTGGCCCGAGGTGGCGCGGCTGTGGACGGGCGCGCTGGCCACGCTCTGGCGCGCGCCCGAAGGCCTGGTGGTGCAGGCCGATGTGGCGGCGAGCGACGCGGGCAGCACGTGGCTCGCGCGGCAGCTCGATCGCGCGGGCATCGCGCCGGCCGCCACCTTGCGCGCGCGCGTGCAGCAGTTGCAGCGCGACCAGGGGCTGGCGGCCGATGGGCAGGCGGGGCCGCTCACACTCATGCGCCTGAACCGCCTGCTCCGCAGCGATGAGCCGCACCTGCTGGCGCAATCCGATGCCGATGCATCCCGATCCCCCGCTCGGTCCACACCCTGATGTCCGGAACCCACGCCCATGTCCACCATCCTTGAAGCCCTGCGCCGCGCGGAACAGGAACGCAAGCGCGGGACCGTGCCCACCGTGCACAGTCCCGCCACGGTGCTGGCCCCAGCCGCCTCTGGCGCCGCCGGCGCGCGCACGGCCCGGGCGCCATGGGTGATCGTGGGCGTGCTGGTGCTGGTGATGGGCGCCGCCGCGCTGCTGTGGTGGCGGGGGGCGGGCAGACCACAGGCGCCCTTGCCGCCGTCCGTCCCTGCGGCTGCGGCCGCAAAGCCGACGCCGCCTGCGGTGGTTGGTGCCGAGCCGGCGCATGAAGCGCCGCCAGCCAGGGCGCCTGCGCGCCCGGCCCTTGCGCCAGCGGCGCGCCGGCCGCCCACGGTGGCCGCGGGCTCCGCGCCGCCTGCGGGTCAAGCACGGCAGGAGCCCGCGGCGCCCGCCAAGACCACGGGCACCGGTCCCGTCTTTGCCCCGGCGGATCTGCCCGCCTCGGTGCGCGCAGAACTGCCCGGGCTGCACGTGGCCGGCATCACCTGGTCGGCCAGCGCCCGTCTGCGCATGGCCATCGTCAACGGGCAGGTGTTGCACGAAGGCGACTCGGTCGCACCCGGCATGGTGCTGCAGGCCATCGAGCCTGCGCGCACCGTCTGGCTGTTTCGCGGCTACCGCGTCGCGCTGGCGTCTGAATAAGGAGAGCGGGCCCCATGTCCGGTGATTCGCCCATCTACCAGCGCAGACGCTCTCCCACGGAGCGCGAGCTGGCGGACATCCCCTGGCTCGGGCCCCTGGCGCCGGCCGAGCGCGAGCGCGCGCGGGCTGCCGTCGTAGTCGGTGATGCCTATCCCGGGGACTATGTGTGTCGCACCGGCCGGCCCGCCACCTACTGGTTCGGCGTCATCGATGGCCTGCTCAAGATGACCATCGACAACGTGCAGGGCGACGCCGTCACCATCATCGGCATGCCGCCCGGCGGCTGGTTCGGCGAGGGCACGGTGCTCAAGCACGAGCCCTACCGCTACAACATCCAGGCGCTCAGGCGCAGCGTGGTGGCGGGCCTGCCCATAGACACTTTCGACTGGCTGCTCGATCACTCCATCGGCTTCAACCGCTTCATCATGAATCAGCTCAACGAACGCGTGGGCCAGTTCATCACCGCGCGCGAGACCGACCTGTTGCACAACCCCGACGCGCGCGTGGCGCTGAGCCTGTCCGCGCTGTTCAACCCGGTGCTCTACCCCGGCGTGCACCAGGTGCTGCGGATCACGCAACAGGAGCTGGCCTATCTCGTGGGCCTGTCGCGCCAGCGCGTGAACGAGGCGCTGGCGCGCCTGCAGGAGCGGGGCATGATCCGCATCGAATACGGCGGCCTGCGCGTGCTCGACGTGCAGGCGCTGCGCTCGCACCTGCTGGCCGAAGAGCGCGGGCGCGGGCGCGGCGATGCACGCTGAATCTGTTGCGTAGTTTCAAGAAAAATATGGCTCTTGCGCATGTAGGACAGGTGCTGGCAGCTATTGTTTTGTTATTCTTGGCGCGGCCTGTGTCCTGCGTGCCGCGTGCGGTTGAAAACGCGCGGCACGCCCCTATCTGACTCTCGCCGCGCGCATCGGGGGCTCACGTCGCCCCTTGCGCGCCATCCTGTTCCCTTTGTTCCGTTTCGACTTCCATGAGCAAACAACACCATCCCTTCCAGGCGGAAGTGGCCCAGCTGCTGCACCTGGTCACGCATTCGCTGTATTCCAACAAGGAAATCTTCCTGCGCGAACTCGTCTCCAACGCCTCGGACGCGTGCGACAAGCTGCGTTTCGAGGCCCTGGCCGACAGCGCGCTGTATGAAGACGCACCCAACCTGGAGGTGCGCGTCTCGTTCGACAAGGACCAGCGCACGCTCACGATCACCGACAACGGCATCGGCATGAGCGCCGAGGAGGCCATCGCCAACCTCGGCACCATCGCCAAGAGCGGCACGCGCGACTTTCTGAGTCACCTCGCCGACGAGCACAAGGCCAGCGCGACCGAGCAGGGCCAGCTCATCGGCCAGTTCGGCGTGGGCTTCTACTCGGGCTTCATCGTCGCCGACCGGATCACCGTGGAAAGCCGCCGCGCCGGGCTCAAGCCCGAAGAGGGCGTGCGCTGGACGAGTACCGGCGCGGGCGACTTCGAGGTCGAGCCCATCGAGCGCAAGGAGCGCGGCGCCAGCGTCATCCTGCACCTGCGCGAGGACGCGGGCGAGTATCTCAACGCCTGGAAGCTCAAGGAGATCATCGGCAAGTACTCGGACCACATCAGCCTGCCCATCCTCATGGAAAAAGAGGAATGGAAGGAGAGCGGGAAAGAGGGCGAGCCCGGCGCCATGGTCAAGACCGGCGAATGGGAGACGGTCAACCAGGCCAGCGCCCTGTGGACGCGACCCAAGAAGGACATCACCGCCGAGCAGTACGAAGCGTTCTACCAGACCATCAGCCACGATTTCGAGAAACCCCTGACCTGGAGCCACAACCGCGTCGAGGGCACTACCGAGTACACGCAGCTGCTGTACATCCCCGCGAAGGCGCCGTTCGACCTTTACACGCGCGACAAGCACGCGGGCATCAAGCTTTACGTCAAGCGCGTTTTCATCATGGACGACGCCGAGGCGCTCATGCCCGGCTATCTGCGCTTCGTCAAGGGCGTGATCGATTCGAGCGACCTGCCGCTGAACGTCTCGCGCGAGCTGCTGCAGGAAAGCCGCGACGTGCGCCTGATCCGCGACGGCTCGGTCAAGCGTGTCCTCTCGATGCTCGAAGACCTGGCCAAGCACGACAAGCACGACGCAGGCGAGTCCAAGGACGACGGCGTGACCGACGTCGTGAGCGACGAAGACAAGGCCAAGGAGGGCAAGTACACGCAGTTCTACGCCGAGTTCGGCCCCGTGCTCAAGGAAGGCCTGGGCGAGGACTTCGCCAACCGCGAGCGCATCGCCCGGCTGCTGCGTTTTGCCTCCACCACGACGGACAGCGTGAGCGTCGGTTTTGCCGACTACAAGGCGCGCATGAAGGAAGGCCAGGCGGCCATCTACTACGTCACGGCCGACACGCTCGCCGCCGCGCGCAACAGCCCGCAGCTCGAAGTGTTCAAGAAGAAGGGCATCGAAGTGCTCCTGATGGCCGACCGCGTGGACGAATGGGCGCTGGGCTATCTGCAGGATTTCGACGGCACGCCGCTGCAGTCCGTGGCCAAGGGCGCGGTGGATCTGGGCGCGCTGCAGGACGAGGCCGAGAAAAAGGCTGCGCAAGAGGCGGCCGAGCAGTTCAAGCCGCTGCTGGCCAAGCTCAAGGAAGCCTTGAAGGACCAGGCCGAGGACGTGCGCGTGACCACGCGCCTTGTCGATTCACCCGCCTGCCTGGTGGTGAAGGACGGCGACATGAGCAACCAACTCGCGCGCCTGCTCAAGCAGGCGGGCCAGAAGGCACCCGACGTCAAGCCCGTGCTTGAAGTGAATCCCGAGCACCCGCTCGTCAAAAAGCTCGACGGCAGCGTGCACTTCAACGACCTGGCGCACATCCTGTTCGATCAGGCGCTGCTGGCCGAAGGCGGCATGCCGCAGGACCCGGCGGCTTATGTCAGGCGGGTGAACGCGCTGCTGGCCTGAGAACGGCCCGCATCCGCGATGGCCGAGAGCGCAATCGGACAAGCGCTGCGGGCCGATCCGGATTGGAAATCACTGCGGTGGCGCCAGTACATGCAGCACCGTGGGGTGCTCGCCGTCGCTGTCCACGCTCTCGATCTTCACGCCGAAGCCCCACAGCCGCGCCACGTGCTTGAGCACCTCCAGCGCATCGTCGGCGAGCGGCCGGCCCTGCACCTGCGTGTGGCGCAGCGTCAGCGTGCGATCGCCGCGCCGGTCCACGTCCCAGACCTGGATGTTGGGCTCGCGCACACCGATGTCGTACTGGCGCGAAAGCGTCTGGCGCAGCTCGTGATAGCCGTCCTCGTCGTGGATGGCGCTCACCAGCAGTTCGCGTTCGTCTGCGTCGTCGTGGATGGCGAACAGGCGCAGCTCGCGCATCAGGTGCGGGCTCAGGTACTGGCCGATGAAGCTCTCGTCCTTGAAGTTGCGCATCGCGTGGTGCAGCGCGGGCAGCCACGGCGTGCCCGCGAGATCGGGGAACCAGCGGCGGTCTTCCTCGGTCGGCTGCTCGCAGATGCGGCGGATGTCGCGGTACATCGAAAACCCCAGCGTGTAGGGGTTGATGCCGCTGTACGCGGGGTGATCGATCGGCGGCTGATAGATCACGTTGGTGTGTGAGGCGAGCCACTCCATCATCACCGCGTCGGTGAGCCAGCCGTCGTCGTAGAGCTGGTTCATCAGCGTGTAGTGCCAGAAGGTGGCCCAGCCCTCGTTCATCACCTGCGTCTGGCGCTGCGGGTAGAAGTACTGCGCGATCTTGCGCACGATGCGGATGATCTCGCGCTGCCAGGGTTCGAGCAGCGGCGCGTGTTTTTCGATGAAGTAAAGGATGTTTTCCTCGGGCTCGCGCGGAAAGCGTTGCTGCGCCTCTTCGCTGCTTTCCTTGCCTGGCGCCGTGGGCAGCGTGCGCCAGAGCTCGTTGACCTGCTGCTGCGCGTGCTCCTGGCGCTCGCGCTGCTCCAGGCGCTCGCGCGCCAGCGACTTGCGCGAGGGGCGGCGGTAGCGGTCCACGCCGTGCGTGGACAGTGCGTGGCACGAGTCGAGCAGCTGCTCCACCGCGTCCAGTCCGTGGCGCTCCTCGCACTGCCCGATGTAGTCGCGCGCATAGACGAGGTAGTCGATGATGGAGCCCGCGTCCGTCCACATGCGAAACAGGTAGTTGCCCTTGAAGAAGCTGTTGTGCCCGTAGGCCGCGTGCGCGATCACCAGCGCCTGCATGGCCGTGGTGTTCTCCTCCATCAGGTAGGCAATGCACGGGTTGGCGTTGATCACGATCTCGTAGGCCAGGCCCATCTGCCCCCGCCGGTAACGCCGCTCGGTCGCGAGAAAGGCCTTGCCGTAGCTCCAGTGGCGGTAGTTCACCGGCATGCCGACGCTGGCGTAGGCGTCCATCATCTGCTCGGCGGTGATCACTTCGAGCTGGTTGGGGTAGGTGTCGAGGCCGAAGCGCCGGGCGGTCTCGGCAATCACCGCGTGATAGCGCTCGATCAGCTCGAAGGTCCAGTCGCTCGGGTCGGGCAGCGGGTGCGCGGGGCGCTCGGTGAGCGGCAGCGGCATGTCCGGCACCAGCGGGTGGCGCCGTTCGCCGCTCGCGACGAGCTTCCAGGCGTTGTCGCTGTGGCGGCGCTCCAGCACCGGGTAGTGCGTCGATACCTGGGACGGGTGCTCGGGCGGGAAGGCGACTGGGGTGTTCATGTCTGTACCCCTTCCTTGCGAAACAGCTCGCGAAACACCGGGTAGATGTCGCTCGCCTGCGAGACCTTGCGCATCGCGAAGTGCGGGCAGCTCTGCTGCAACTGCGTGTACTCCTGCCACAGGTTCTGCTCTTCCTCGGCCACCTGCAGATAGGCGTAGTAGCGCGCGAGCGGCAGGATCTGCTCGGCCAGCAGCGCGCGGCAGTTGCCGCTGTCGTTGCTGAAGTTGTCGCCGTCGCTCGCCTGCGCCACGTAGATGTTCCAGTCGGCCACGGGGTAGCGCGTGTGGATGATGTCGGCCAGCAGCACCAGCGCGCTGCTCACCACCGTGCCGCCGCTCTCCTGCGAGTAGAAGAACTCGTGCTCGTCCACTTCCGAAGCCTGCGTGTGATGCCGGATGAAGACGATCTCGACCTGGCGGTAGTGGCGCGTGAGAAACAGGTGCAGCAGGATGAAGAAACGCTTGGCCAGGTCCTTGCGCTCCTCGTCCATCGAGCCCGAAACATCCATCACGCAGAACATCACCGCGCGGCTGTTGGGCACCGGCACCTTCTGGTGCGCGCGAAAGCGCAGGTCGATCGGGTCGAGCCACGGTGTCCTGGCGATGCGCCGCTCGAGCTGTTCGATGCGCGCGCGCAGGTCGCTCGCCTCGGCTTCGGCATGGTCGGGATCGAGCAGCACGATCTGCAGCCGCCGCTCCAGCGCCTTGCGCTCGCGTTCGGCCCCCTTGGTGAGCGCGATGCGCCGCCCCAGCGCGCCGCGCATGGTGCGCACGATGGCCAGGTTGTTCGGCGTGCCGTCCTGGCTGTAGCCCGCGCGGCGTGTCCTGTACTGCGGGTTCTCGCCGATGTGCGTGCGCAGGAGGCGCGGCAGCGCCAGATCCTCGAAGAAGATCTGCATGAACTCCTCGCGGCTGAGCGTGAAGCTGAAGTCGTCCTGCCCCTCGCCGCTGTCGCTCGCCTGCGAGCCACCGCCCGAGCCGCCGCCTTCGGGGCGCTCGATGCGGTCGCCCGTCACGTACTCGCGGTTGCCCGGGTGCACGGTGTCGCGCACGCCGCCGGGCCCATGGTGGAAGCTCGGTTCGCTGATGTCGCGTTTGGGGATCGTGACGTTCTCGGCCTGCTCGATTTCGCGGATGCCGCGCCTGGACACCGCGCGGCGCACGGCGTCGGCGATCTGCTGCTTGTAGCGGCGGATGAAGCGCTCGCGATTGCCCACCGACTTGTTCTTGCCGGAGAGCCTTCGGTCGATGATCTGCAGTGCCATGGGAATGCCCTGCGGTTCGATGGCGTCAACTGCTCTTGCGCACGCGCAAGTACCATTCGCACAGCAGGCGCACCTGCTTTTGCGTGTAGCCCTTGGCCACCATGCGGGTGACGAAATCCTCGTGCTTGCGGGCGTCCTCGGTGCTGGCCTTGGCGTTGAAGCTGATCACCGGCAGCAGCTCCTCGGTATTGGAGAACATTTTTTTCTCGATCACCAGGCGCAGCTTCTCGTAGCTGGTCCACGCCGGGTTCTTGCCCTGGTTGTTGGCGCGCGCGCGCAGCACGAAGTTGACGATCTCGTTGCGAAAGTCCTTGGGGTTGGCGATGCCGGCGGGCTTTTCGATCTTCTCCAGCTCGGCGTTCAGCGCGTTGCGGTCGAACACCTCGCCGGTGTCGGTGTCGCGGTATTCGCTGTCCTGGATCCAGTAGTCGGCGTAGGTGACGTAGCGGTCGAAGATGTTCTGGCCGTACTCACTGTAGCTCTCAAGATACGCGGTCTGGATCTCCTTGCCGATGAACTCGGCGTAGCGCGGCGAGAGGTATTCCTTGATGAAGCCGATGTACTTCGTCTCCGCTTCGCCAGCAAACTGCTCGCGCTGGATCTGCTGCTCCAGCACGTACATCAGGTGCACCGGGTTGGCCGCGACCTCGGTGCTGTCGTAGTTGAATACCTTGGAGAGAATCTTGAAGGCAAAGCGCGTGGAGATGCCGCTCATGCCCTCGTCCACGCCCGCGTAGTCGCGGTATTCCTGATAGCTCTTGGCGCGCGGGTCGGTGTCCTTGAGGTTCTGCCCGTCGTAGACCTTCATCTTGCTGTAGAGGCTGGAGTTCTCCGGCTCCTTCAGGCGCGTGAGCACCGAGAACTGCGCCATCATCTTGAGCGTGCCGGGCGCGCAGACGGCATCGGCCAGCGAGGATTCGCGGATCAGCTTCTCGTAGATCTTCACTTCTTCGGAAACGCGCAGGCAATACGGCACCTTGACGATGTAGATGCGGTCCAGGAAAGCCTCGTTGTTCTTGTTGTTGCGAAACGCCTTCCACTCGCTCTCGTTGCTGTGCGCGAGCACGATGCCGTCGAACGGTATCGCGCCAAAGCCCTCGGTGCCCTTGTAGTTGCCCTCCTGCGTGGCGGTGAGCAGCGGGTGCAGCACCTTGATCGGCGCCTTGAACATCTCGACGAATTCGAGCAGCCCCTGGTTGGCCAGGCACAGGCCGCCGGAGTAGCTGTAGGCGTCGGTGTCGTCCTGGGCAAAATTCTCCAGCTGGCGGATGTCCACCTTGCCCACCAGGCTGGAGATGTCCTGGTTGTTCTCGTCGCCCGGCTCGGTCTTGGCGATCGCGATCTGCTTGAGAATGCTGGGATAGCGCTTGACGACGCGGAACTTGCGGATGTCGCCGCCGTATTCATCCAGGCGCTTGACGGCCCAGGGTGAGAGCACGTGCGTCAGATGTCGGCGCGCGATGCCGAACTGCTCTTCAAGCAGGGGACCGTCCTCCGCCGGGTCGAACAGGCCCAGCGGCGATTCGTTCACCGGCGAGCCCTTGAGCGCATAGAACGGCACCTTTTGCATCAGCGCCTTCAGGCGCTCGGCGATCGAGCTCTTGCCGCCGCCCACGGGCCCGAGCAGGTAGAGGATCTGCTTGCGCTCTTCCAGCCCCTGCGCCGCATGGCGAAAGAAGCTCACCACCTGCTCGATGGCATCTTCCATGCCGTAGAACTCGGCGAAGGTCGGGTAGCGGCGTATCACCTTGTTGGCGAACAGGCGCGAGAGGGCCGGGTCGTCGCGCGTATCGACCATCTGCGCTTCTCCGATGGCGGCCAGCATGCGTTCGGCCGCCGTGGCGTAGGCGGCGCTCTCGCGCTTGCACAGCGCAAGATATTCGTCGATCGACATCTCCTCTTCACGTTCACGTGCATAGCGTGCAGCGAAGTTGCTGATGGCGTCCATGTCTGACCTCCTGTGACAAGCGCTGTCCGTGGGACACGAACCGCGCTGCAAAGTTGCAAGCCGATGTGCTCTCCACGTCCGTAGTTGTAGCACCAAGCGTGGCCGCGCGACAGCGTGATAATCCGGTGCTGAACGGTCTTATCCACGCGCCGCGCGTGGGGGTGCCCGCCGTGTTAGGGTGCGCGCCTCGCGATCGACTCAGTACGCTTCATGCCGTCCGCCATGCCCACCTCTCTGGCCCGAATGACACCGCATCAGTGGTTGAGGGCTTCCATCGTCGTGGCCTTGCTCACCATCGTGCTCAAGACTCTGGCCTGGTGGGTCACCGATTCCGTGGGCCTGCTCTCCGATGCCCTCGAATCCTTTGTGAACCTGGCGGGCGCCATGTTCGCGCTGGTCATGGTCACGGTGGCCGCGCGCCCGGCCGACAAGGACCACCCGTTCGGCCATCACAAGGCCGAATATTTTTCCTCGGGTTTCGAAGGCATCCTCGTCGTGGGCGCGGCCGCCGCCATCTTCTGGGCGGCCGTGCTGCGCCTCATGCACCCGCAGCCGCTGCAGCAGCTCACCTGGGGCCTGGGCCTGGCGATGCTCAGCGCCGTTTTCAACGGCGTGCTTGCCTGGGGGATGCTCCGCGCGGCGCGCACACACCGTTCGGTGGCGCTCGAAGGCGATGCGATGCACCTGTTCACCGACGTCTGGACGTCGGTGGGTGTGGTCCTCGGGCTGGTTGCGGCGGGGGTCACCGGATGGCATTGGCTCGATCCGGTCGTGGCGCTCGTGGTGGCGATCAACATCTTCAAGGAGGGCAGCGTGCTCGTCTGGAAGTCCTCGCAGGGGCTGATGGACGGCGCCCTCGCGCCCGAGCCGCTGGCGCGCATCAATGCGCTGCTCGAACGCTACGCCCGGGCGAGCGAAAGCGCGGTGCGTTTCGACAGCCTCACCTCGCGCCGCGCGGGCGCGCGCAGCTTCGTGCAACTGCACATGCATGTGCCCGAGGGCTGGACGCTGGGCCGCGCGGCCACCGAGCGCGCCACGGTGGAGGCCGAACTCATGGCCACCGTGCCGGGGCTCGTGGCCACCATCGAACTGCTGCCCGTGGGCGCGAGCACGATCTTCGAGCAGACCCAGGCCCAGGGGGTGGAGCCCTTCAATGCCGGGCCTGTGCCCTGAAGGAGGGTGCCCCGGGTTCAGTGGATGAACTGAGGCTGCCCGTTGACCGCAAGGTGGTCGAACTGCGCTATCCAGGGCTCGGCGAGAACACGGATTTGTGCGTCGTTGTGCAGGATGCGCTGCATGATGCGGGTCTTCTCACGCCGTTGCTCGGGGGCGAGTTTGTGTCCCCTGAACTGATGGCGCAGACGCTCGATGAGCACGGCGCAGGCGCCTTCGCAGCGAACCACTTCGTCCCAGTCATTCACCTTGGCTGCTTCCAGCATGCGCAGGCTGCCGTCTTCGATGGCCTTGTAGTAGTCGATCATTGTGGCGGACATGTCTGTCTTACGCGTGTGCGGCAACGGGTTGATCGGAGAGAGAGGAATCGGAGTGCGTGCCGCTCTGGCGGGCCGTGGCCGAGTGCCCGATTTCGTTCCAACCCTGAGCGATCGGCTCGATGAGGTGGGACACTTCCTCCAGCATGGCGTCGTCGTTGCTGGCGTTGGCCTGAATGAGGCGGCGCAGCGCATAGTCGTATACCGCGCCCAGGGATGCGGCGACTTCTCCGCCCTGCTCATGATCGAGCGCCGTCATCAAGCCTTCTTCGAGGATGCGGACGGCCTTGCCGATGCCGGCGCACTTGGTCGCGACGTCGCCGCGTGCCAGCGCTCCGCGCGCCGTGGCCACCGAACTCAGCACGCCGTTGAGCAGCAGGCTCACCAGTTGGTGCTGATCCATGGTGTGCATGCTGGTTTCAATGTCGATGCGCTGATACATCGACGTGGAACGGGGGGAGAAGGTGCTGAACATGGGTGCTCTCTCAAGCCTGCTGTTGTCATTGATATCGGCCGCCCTGCGGAAAGCTTGAATGTCAGGCGGCTTATCCGGACATCAACCGTTCTTGGTCTTGTTCCAGGCGGTCACCTGCTGGGCGATGTAGGCGTTGAGCGCGTTCAGCTGGCTCATTTGCGAATCCAGTGCGGTGTAGCGTGCCTTGAGCAGCGCCTCGGTGCTGTCGGCGCGTGCATTGACACGCTCGACCTCCTTGGCATTGAGCTGCAGCACGTTCTTCAGCTGCTTGTCCTTGGTCGCAAAGAAGCCGCTGGAATCGAGCAGGCTGGACGTGGCGGTGTTGATTTTTTCGGCTACGCCATCCTGCGTGGTGGCGAGGCCGTCGGCGCCGATGAACAGCGCCTTGATCGCGTCCGGGTTTTTCATCGCCGCGCCCAGTTTGGTGCTGTCGATGGTCAGGTCGCCACCCTGGATGATGCCCAGCCCGATGTCGGACAGCGAGCGAAACGGTCCGGTGCTGCTCGAGAGCGATTGGATGGAGTTGCGCAGGATGTTCTGCAAGGATATGGCGGTGGAGTCGCCCTGCAGCAGCCCTCCCTGCTTGGTGGAGGCGTCGTATTTGGTGAGCTCGTTGAGCGCCTCGTTCGCCGCGTTGTACGCCACCACGAAATCCTCGATGTTCTTCTGGACGGCGCTGCTGTCCTTGCTCACCGTGATGGTCACCGGCGTGGCGGAGACGGCCTGCGCCTTGAATGTGACGCCGGCAATCGCGTTATCGAACGTGTTGGTCGAGGAGGTGACGGTGAACTGCCCGTTGATGCGCGCCTGCGCATCGGTCCCCGCGCCGACGCCAGGATCGGTCGAGAGGCCATTGACCAGCCGCGACAGACCCAGGCCGTCGGTGAGGCTGCCGTCGGTATCCGTCACGTTCACTTGGAATCCGGCAGCTGCGCCCGTGGCGCCGCTGCGCAGCATCAGGTGCTGGCCGGAGGTGTCGGAAAGCAGGGTCGCCGTCACGCCTGCATTGGCGCCGTTGATCTTGCCCGCAATGTCGGACAGCGTGTCGCTCGCGGTAATGGCGATGTTCACCGGCGTCGCGCTTCCGGCAGTGAATATGCCGCCACTCCAGCTCCCCGCCTGCAATTGCAGCGAGCCTGCGCCCACGGCCTGATTGGCCGGCAACGCGTCGGAAGTGGATACCTGTGCCTGGGCCAGTTTCTGAATTTCCACGCTGAAACTGGTTTCCACCGTGCCGCCGATGGCCGTGGCGGTGACGGTTTTCTCGTCCGACGACGTGGCCGTCACCGCATTCCAGCCCGTGACGCTGGCGAGCTTGCCCGCGGCCAGCTGCAGTGTCGAGACCAACGACTGCAGCTTGCCGAAGGTGGAAATTTTCGCTTCGGTGAGCTTGGCCTGGTCGTTCAGGCCGTTGGGGCGGGTGATGGGGAGCTTGACCACATCGACGGATGCCTTGATCAACGCATTGACGTCCACATTGCCGCCCAGCCCCACACCGATCGACGAAAAACTGGCCATTGCACACCTCCTGGCAAACCCCACAACAACTGGACCATTATCAGAACAAAACGCCGTTGCAGCGTACCGATAAGCGTCTGCTCTACCCCGCAAACCCCGCCTTGCGCTTCATGCATGCGCTGCGCCATGCGCAACGAGGCGGCAGCCGCGCGCGGCCCCGCCTCGTCCATTGCCGCCGGTCCGGGCTGGATGGGCCCGGACCGTGCGTCTCTTAGCCGCGCAGCAGGGCCAGCACGCCCTGGGGCAGCTGGTTGGCCTGCGCCACCATGGCGGTGCCGGCCTGCTGCAGGATCTGCGCGCGT
>ERZ778017.248-NODE-248-length-84520-cov-7.443130_pt1 | contig 84520 bp, 43 predicted proteins | sample MGYA00375747_ERZ778017 | MGnify/ENA primary metagenome ERZ778017 (study PRJEB29350, sample SAMN05509838) | bioreactor metagenome | biome: bioreactor; material: wastewater | place: South Africa: University of Cape Town | collected 2014-03-17 ... | reverse complement strand
TGCCTCAAGCGTGTAAAGATCCGTGCCTCAAGCGTGTAAAGATCCGTGCCTCAAAAATTCATTGAATATCGTTTTAAACCTCGACAATAATTTCTCATAATCTAAGCCTGTCTTCAAAAACTGATTCTTCTTGGTCTATATACACTTCCGAAAGTCATGGATATTCTAGGAACAAATTAAACAGTAACGTACCAGCTAAAAGTATTTCCCGTAATTCTGCAATTTTTGGTAAATATGTGTATTGTCTATTTTACTTTAAAAATAACATCGTTTGGAGTTCAAATAGAAGTTCTTAAATGGAAAAATAGTTATCAATTTTATCACGGTTTGAATTCTTGCTTGTTTATAGTTTTGGGTATTAACAATTAAAGCATATACATGATTTGATGGCATGTATTTGCATTATGACTTCCCATTAATAATCACGGTTCCATGAAGAAATTCAATTCTTAACTTAAGCTTATATCTGAAGACAACTCAAAACCTGTGTGTTTATATATACTCAATCACTTGGTATATTTCTTTTACGAAATAAAGAACTAAGATATTACGATACAGATCAATGCAACTTTAATTAAGTCTGCCTATTGATAGAAGTACTGCATCGTTGTTGCAGTATTAACGACTACCTGCATTTTAGCCTCCTCCATAATTTTCAGTATTACCATTCAACATCCAGTATATTTTTATTTTTGAACCGTTATCTTTGATCTTTTTTTGCTCAAAGCTTAATACCAAGTAAAGCTTTATTTTTATTAAGTTGGTTTCTTGTTTTGGTCAAACCAATGAGTCATAAAGAATTTAGCAACTATTACTACATTAATACGCATAAAGTAATAATTTGAAAATATACATTGTTGAAAGGATAAAATCGTATAAAAACATATTCAAATTGTAATATCAAAACAAAATTCTCGCAAAAACACTAGTGGCACTAATAAAGGTCTTTATGTGCCTCCTTAATTAAGTCAGCTCCCTTCTCACCAATCATATAGACCGAGTTTTGGATACGGCAATCAGGAATAATGGGGATAACCGAAGCATCGATTACACGAAGGTTCTTAACTCCATGTACCTTAAGATTTGGATCAACTACTCCTTGGTTAATATCTTTTGAGAGCCTAGCAGTACCACATGGGTGGAAGGCAGTTTGACACCTGTCTAAGACTGCTCTCCTCATGTCTTCGTCGTTATCAAGGGGCATATCCCATGGAAATTGGGCAACTACAATGTCTTTAAATCCATCTCCTTTAGTAAGAACATCGTACGAGAATCGAATTCCTTCACACATTCCAATAATATCAAGTTCATCAGCAAAGAAGTTCAAGTTAATATTAGGCTGAGCAAGTGGATCACTGCTGTTTAGGGTAACTTCACCTGGATCAGATACTGGACGAACCAAGTCAACAACAACACTAACGTAACAACCTTCCTTTGGTGTTGGATAGTGCCATTGGAATGCACTTCCAAACATACTGACAAAGTCAAGTTCAAAATGTGGTTGGCCCTCTGGAGAGAATGGATCTTTGCCACCATTTGCTGCTTTTCTTTTACGATAAAGGTGATCTTGTTCAAAATAGTTGTCAATACGTGGGAATCCTACTAATTCAAGTAAACCAGATGCAACAGGACCGGTATTCTTTTCGTTATATTTTGACACTGCAGCTTCATACTTAGGACCTTGACGTAAAAGATGATCATCCATACCATATCCATCTTTAAGACGCAAAACAAATGGAACACCAGGGTGGTCAAGCAAATTTTGACCGACATGAGGAGATTCAACAACTACCTTAATACCATGCTTAGTTAACTCCTCTCTTGGACCAATACCAGAAAGCATTAACAATTTAGGCGACTCAAAGACACCTTCAGATACAATTACCTCACGTGTGGCGTAGTAGCTTTGTTCATTTCCTGATGAATCAATAACTTTAACACCTTTGACAACCTTCAGAGCATCAATAATTAAATTCTTCGAATGAGTTTGAGATAAAATGGTAATATTTGGCTTCTTGTGAACAAAAAGAAAACTACCAGATCTCTTATCATGATAAATAGAGTCAACGCAATGAGTTAGACCAATCATTGTACCGTCATAAATATTTTCAGTAATTGGATGGCCTTTAGATTTCCAGGCCTTGGTAAGAAGATCACGAAATGGTTTTAATTCAGGAAGAATTTCTGCATGAGAAATTGGAAGTGGCCCACCAGACCCAATTTTCTGAAGATCGGGACTATAAAGTTTATCATCATCGTGATAGGTAGCACTTTTTCTAAGATATGGAACAAGTGAGTCCCAAGTCCAATCTTTACCACCGTATTCTTTCCAATTATCGAATGTAGGTTTACATCCTGGGATCCACGTAAAATAGTTTAGAGAAGAACTACCACCAAGAGCTTTTCCCCTTGTGTTAGGCTTTTCGATACGTTCATAATCATCGCGCTTGACAAGCGTGGTTTTATAAGCCCAATCGTGCTTACTGCTACGAAGGTTCATAGCATTTGAAGGTGTTCTAATCTCTGGAAGTTCAATTGAGTTATCAACACCAGCTTCAATAACTAAGATCGTAACATCAGGATTTTCAGCAAGACGTCCAGCAACAACATTTCCAGCGGTACCACCACCAACAATAACAAAATCGTAATGAGAATCGACCATTCTAATAGATATAGAGAGTTAAATATGTTCAAGAGAGTTTCTTATAATAATATTTCTTCTAGTCTACAATTTTCAGGATAGATTTAGCATTATTTATATTTAAATTTTTATAGTACTACACTCCCCAAATATTTTAACGCGTGATCTTTACTAAATCCTTGATTGTTCCGTTCATTCCCATGTCCCTTGTAATCTTTGAAGAAAAGGGGTAGCAATGGTGAATGTGATATTTCAATTTACACTTCTGTGATTAAAGGTAACTTCCAAGCATAGTTCAACTGTCTTGGTGTCTTCAGCATTAATTATTTAAATCATAAAAGCTCTTTTCCATTAGCAGATGTAATAGTAATGTCGATCTGTGTTAGCAATTGCCTGTAATTGTTATATCGATTAAACTGAATATAATGGTATTTAGAGTTCAACATATCCGAATTTAGAATGAGGCAATTAGATTGAAACAGGTATAACTCAATCAATGCTGATATACTGACGTCAGACTTTCTACTTTGAAGGATTCAAAATAATTATTTGGTAATTCTTTATTCTTACAAGTCGAGAACCACTACCTGGATGAACTTTCGCAAATACCTTAAGTCAAACTTGCAGAATATGATCTGCAAAATGGCAAAAGATTCAAAAAAATATGTTCGGATTTATCAAGGGAACTACCTCTTACACAATGGGGTGGAATAGAGGAGGCGTTATACAATGTAAAAAATTGAAAACGTAGTCAGCAACTTCGAAAGGCATTTTTCGTTTGGGAAAACATTAAATGGCTTTAAAATATTTTTTCCCGCGGAAAAACTGTAAAATCTATACTGTAACTTGTTCACTAAAACTATTTCATATTAAGAGATACATTCTTAATGGGTATTCGTGTTGTTAAATAATTATAACTTGTATATTAATAAAAACTGAATATACTTAAGTTTAGAATTAGTATCATATCCGGATTTAAAATAACGCATTTCAGTTACCGGATTTATGAGATTGCATTTAGATTGCAAAAGATACTCCTTAAAGAAATGATGGGTTACTTGTCTCCGGTGTTCCATTTTCACAAGTCGAGAACCATTGCTTGCATAAACAATTGCAAATATATTTAGTCGAAGTTGCAGAATATAGTCTGCAAAAGGCAAAGAATCAAAAAAAATATCTTCAGATTTCTGAACTGATAATAGTACGTACAGTATTGGTGGCACAACAAAAGTAATTACACAATGTGGAGAATTTCAAGCTTTGAAAGCAACTAAGAAAGATAGCTTTCCTTTAGGAGAGCATCGATTGGCTCTTAAAATATATTTTTCCCCGCGGGAAAATTGTCAAATCTATCCTGTCACTAGATCTATAATAAAACTGTGAATTCCTTACTTCTACTGGAATATTACTGAATTTATTCAAAATTTCTTCTAACAAGAAAGCTTATTCTGTTCCAATCTATACTACATCAAATGGTTGTCCAGTAAGGGATCCTAATGCAATGCTTAAAATGGGAAAATATGGTCCAGCTTTGCTACAAGATCACCATTTCATTGACCCTATAGCTCATTTTGATCGTGAAAGAATTCCAGAAAGAGTTGCCCATGCTAAAGGCTCTGGAGCACATGGGTATTTTGAAGTAACAGATGATGTCTCCGATATAGTTTGTGCTGACTTCCTTAATGGTATAGGAAAGAAGACGCCCATCTTCACTAGGTTTTCCACTGTGGGAGGAGAAAAGGGTAGTGCCGATTCATTGCGTGATCCTCGTGGTTTTGCTACGAAGTTCTATACTCAAGAAGGTGTTATTGATTGGGTTAATATTAATAGTCCTATTTTCTTCATTAGAAATGGAGTTCAGTTCCCTTTTTTAGTTCATACTCAAAAGAGTAGAGATCCACAAACTAATCTTAAAGATCCAAATGTGTACTGGGATTTCTTGTGCAATAATCCTGAGTCTGTCCACAACATTATGTTTATTTTTTCAGATAGGGGTACCCCAGCTTCGTATAGACACATGCACGGTTATTCAGCACACACCTATAAATGGGTCAATGAGAAAGGTGAGTGGCACTATGTTCAAATTCATCTTCATACCGACCAAGGTATAAAAAATTTGACTCACGAGGAAGCTCATGCTTTATCTGCAGATAATCCAGACCAAGCTGGTCAAGATTTACATGAAGCTATTGAAAGAGGTGATTATCCATCCTGGACTGTCTATGTTCAAACTATGACTGCAGAACAAGCAGAAAAAGCACTGTTTAGTGTTTTTGACTTAACAAAGACTTGGCCATATTCACAATACCCACTTAGAAGAGTTGGCAAACTCGTTCATGATAGAAATCCAGAGAACTATTTTGCTGAAGTTGAACAGGCTGCTTTCAGTCCCGCAAATACTGTTCCTGGAATAGAACCGTCTGCTGATCCTGTTTTACAAGCTAGGTTATTTTCTTCTGCTGATACTCAACGTCATCGTTTAGGGCCAAACTTCCAACAAATTCCAATCAACTGTCCTCTTCAAGCTTATAATCCGTTTCAAAGAGATGGACCTGCAACTGTTAATGGTAATTATGGTAAAGCTCCTAACTATCCATGTTCTTATAATCCCCTCAATTATAGAGTTGATGCTAGTAACAATGAAGCCCATGAAAAATGGGTTGGTGAAGCAACCACATTTCATTGGGGTGCTACTGATAAGGATTACGATCAACCCTTAGCGCTTTGGGAGGTGTTTGGAAGAACTGGGCAGCAAGATACTTTTATTCATAACATTTCTTTAGACTTGAAAAATGCAAGAACTGACATTCAAGACCGAGTTATTGAAATGTTCTCCAGAGTTTCACCAAACATTTCTAGCCGTATTAGGGAACAGCTTCTGCAATATTCGCAAAGGAGGTAATTTTAGTTTTATGTTCCAAGTTTGCTTTTGAGATAGGAATTTGTTTTTAAGCTATTTTAAGTTTTTTACCTTAGGTTTTTTCTTAAAGTCAGTTTACTTTGAATTTCTAATATATGTTTATCTAAATCATGATCTTTGAGTTGTAGTGAATACCCCTGCATATGAAGCAACTTAGCCTTTTACTGTTTGTATGCAATCGGGGTTGCTTGTCAAAGGTAATACCCACTAAATCAAAAAAAAAAATTAAATAAACCTAAGCTGATGGTTTGAAATTAATTAGATATTTTGATTTCCGTTTAGGTTACTGTTAAAGGTTATAACTTCTATTGGTCATATTTTTAAAATGTTCATAAATTAACCACTTGCTTCAAAAATACCGAAGCTATATGCCGTCATGAACATAAAAAGAATGCGTATATTATTTAACAATCTGCATAGACGTTAACTATATGCATTTGTGCATATACATGCTAAAAACCTTCATCCCAACTTCGTAAATTACATGGGTCTTAGCAAATATTTCATCAACTAAGCAACGAACTTTTATTAATTTCCGTATTCCGCGTGTTTTCCATACCCAACAATCAAGTCGGTCAATTCCAGTGGCAACTCTTGTTAAATTATCAAGGGGAGTAAGAACTCTTTAAAATAAATAATGATGAGACAAGTAGTCATAATATCAGAAGGACAGATTTAGCCGCTTATTTACAACTTGGAGAGGTTATTGAGTTGATTTTTAAAAAAAATTAAAAATACAAAAGAAACATATGGTGGGCTTTTTAATTTATTTTTCCTTCCAAACAAATGAGTATATAAATAATTATACAGTATAGGTAGATACAGTAAATGCATTTTAATAAAAAAATAAATATATCAATGTGAAGTGGTACTGAATATTTTCGCCACTTCTTTTAAAATCCGTAACCCGTACTTACCGCTAGGTGTTGTACTGCACATATTTATTTGGTGGTACTACCAATGGATCTAGTTATTCATGCAGAGTAATACTGGATCCGGAATCTTAAACTGCTGGATAAAGAAAAACTAAATAAATGATTGTTTGAAGTGTAACGTTTTGTGCAGTTGTAGCATCTTGATGGAAGTTACCCGCTCTTACCTAGCCAAACATTGCATTGAGATGATGAAATATAGACCACTCGCTTCTTCTGTGAATAGCTCTTCGCCACATAAAAAACATAAAGTTTTCAACTATTTTAAGATTTACCACTTCTCTTTTCTCCATTCATCATTGAAATGATTTAAGATAACGCGTATTAGTGATTAATCTGAACAAATTTTTTCATTTTGATTTCTCAAACCTAAAGATTGCACGAACTAAAATATTCTTCCGAAGTACTCAAACATGGTCAAAGCTATCAACGTATAAAATCAGCAAAACAAATCAAACACGAAAAAATCCAAGCACTTTCATTCAGTTTTCAAAGCGATATTGTTCTTTTAACTTCCAATTCAACTCATTTGGATATTTTCTTGATAAACTATCAATATTTGATTTTAAATTAGATATTGCTGCTTCCAAATTTTTTTGACTGACGCAAATTTTGACTTAACAAATGTTTTACAATTAACTGTGATACGTTTAAGATTTTTGGAAAAATTTTTTGCTCCAAATAATGTTTTCTTAATAAATTCCATGTCATCCTTGTTGTTCAAATCACATTTAAAGTACTCGGGGCCAATTTTTGGTGGATACTTTGCCTCAATCATTTCAAGTTGTGGAAGCATCCATTAATTGTAAGACCTATATTCTCATACCGAAAACACTCCTATACTCAAAAGGTGTAACTTCGTATAAGAATTTTTAGGAAACACAAGATGGATCTTACGCGAATTTTTGCAATACCTTGAGATTTTTGGGAAACAAGAGGGTTGTAACAGTCTTAATCATATAGTTGAAACAACTTAATATTGTGATCTCCTCCAATGAAGCTGAAAAAGGATGCCGTTGGATATTCCTAAATTGGAAATGCACGAACTCTTTAGATTGCAAGTTATTTCCAGACAATAGTCTTACGATACTTCGTAATTACAAACCCCTTTTATGTTAAATGTGAACCTAGCAGGACATTGGTCATAGAGATACGTTCCAAAGAGCCTAAATCAAAATAATGTGAGGTTTTCAATTGGGGATATATTTTTAGCAGTGATACCAAATAATGTATTTTATCTGCATTATAGGTTCCATCATCAAAAAATAGCTGTCTAGTGTGTATTTATGTGCGATTAAAAGCTTTTGTAGTTGGATGTATTATTGTATTGGTAGCCTCAAATGTCTCAACTTATTTGAATATTTTAATATGGCTAAATGAGATCGGTGTGCATATACTTTTCTATTCAGCCATACAGGTATGTAGATTTTTTGTTTTCATATTGAAATTGTGTCAGAATGATAATATTCAATTTGCGGATATAATCTGCAGACTCTGTCTCAGACTTCATTTTACAATACAGATTTATACGCAAACTTTTTTATGTATCTATTCCAAAGTATCTCAGTAATATGTGTAAAAATAGGAACAGCGTGCAGAAGTTCGAGTATTAATTGTAGGAACGAATCTAAAAAAATCAGTAATTAAGTCTGTACATTTCTCATTGAGTTCAACTAAAAAGAACAAGTCAAATTGAAAAGGCAAAATCAGTCATTCCGATAATTTATTGGTGGTTACTTCAACTATGAATTCTCAAATAGGTGCATTCTATTTTGTGTTTCTCCACAAAAAATCTCAATGTATAGAGATGTCAAATAGGCCATACATTTGTACATTGAGTAAATTCTTAGAAATTTCATAATTGGTGTTGACTGGAGCCTCTTGAGTATCAACCTTTATTGCGGTGTTAAATTCCATCTTGTCTTGAAAGGGTAGCGCATCTTATACACGTTGAACTATATCCAAACCAAGGATATGAAAAGACATTTGTTACAATCAAAGAAATTTTCTTATGTACATCTTTAAATTTTTGGGAAATTCTATTTGAGTACGTTTTCAATACAATTGTTTGTTTTAATAATTCTATTTAAATTAAAAATGTTTATTTCTCATAAAAATTTTGGTCGTTTGATAGAGTTTGGGAGTAGATATTTTTCTTTGATAGAATGGACATGTAAATTGCTATTGGAAGATATTATGTAAGACTTTTAAGTTTAATCTTATAGATTCCTATTGGATTTGGAAGATAAAACCAAATATTTTAATCATTCCATTAATGTCGTTGGTATTCAGTTCAATTTTGAAGATTATTTCAAATACCGGGATCGGGTTACCGGCACCAATTCTGTTTCTATTTTCGAGAATTCATATTTGCCTAGACAATATATATAATGTATGTCATATGAGTCTGATGCGCACAGTATTGGTAGAGGTGTAAATTTTCTTATATTAAGAACAAGGTATCTTGTATACATAAAACATTTTTAGAGAGCCTTACACAACATTTTTGATATTTTTTTTTACAGACTGTAACAAGCACCCGAAAGAATGTTAGGTTTTGACAGATTAGGTTTGGTGATTTTGTGAAAGTAGCTATTTGATTACTAGTTTTTCGTATCTAATGTGAATTGTTCTCTATTTTGGAAGAAAGTTAGAGTTGATTAGTCCCCAAGGTGTATACGTACTCCCTCTATAGTGGTATTTTATGGGTTGTTTAATTTGAGCACGGTTAACATTTAGCTTGAGAAGATAGCTGTCTGGCTCAGCTTGTTGAATGTGAAATATTCTTATTTTGCTTAGAGCATGATAATGCTGGACTTTCAAGTGGCTTGCATCGTTCTTTCAATAACCTTATGTTGGTGCTACATTGCAATTAAAGGTCAAAGAACTCTGCCCTCTTACCCTTTCATTTATTTTCATATTTACTTCATTACTCATATTCTAACTGTCTAAGTGCCACATATTTTAGTTTTCTTTATCTTTTTTTTTTGGAGGTGAATTTATGGTTTAAATTGTGACCTATGTTTGGTGTTCTTCCTATCGATCCTGGGAAATGTTTTTTCCAACAAATACGTAATTAGTAATTCGTTCCTAAGATTGTTAATAGGACCATTTTGATGGCTATAGTTACAAAAATCTGCTGGGTTGATGTTTTTTTTTTTTTTTTGTGGTGATAATAGCTTATTGGGAAGATAAAAGGTTTTGGGTTGCCCAAGAAATTGAAATCTTAGAATTGATGGATGTTATCCTGGTTCAGGCTTATATACATGCTCTTAGAACAACCTTGGTCGTTTTTAAAATCACGCTTCATTTTAATCATAAGAAACGAGAACTCAAATTTGCAAGACCTAATATGGCTTCTAGAATAATCTAGCAAGTCCTAGTGGTAATAGGATCCAACATTTCATTCTTTCATTTGAATTCGCATTTATTGTTTAAACCATTAAGTTTAGTATTTAGTTTGTTCAGTGTCTAAACGTATTTGAATCTTAATCTTGCTCATTATGTTCTTTTGAAAAGTTAAGGTTTTGTCTTCAATTTAAGTCTAACTCCTTCACTCCATGAATATACCTTTCTTAGATTCGATTACGGCACGTATACCGGGTCGTTGTTACAACTGACCTTACTGTTTAGTATGAAGTTGCTTGGTGAAAGTACACATCAATTTGAGAAGCATTTTACTTGTTCCAGTCTAAGTCATTCGGTTGGTCACCTTCTATTGTGAATGATTAAATTGTATATAGGTTCTTCAATCGGAATGAATTATTTTGACTAATTTCTCAAGTAGAGTATGGTTTTTGATAATGTCTTTCTTTTATTTGATGTCCCCAACTATTTTTAAAGATAAGTCAATTATTTTACAATAGTGCATTTCTTTTATTTTTTTTTTTTGATTTTGCAACAAATTAAACTTTTGGGTTCTATCATGTGTCACGAGTTACAAAAAGCGTTACAATTACAGACTCGACCGTATAGATAATTTATTGTGTACCCATCGAGACGTCTGATTTTGTTAAGCGTAATAATAAGTCTCTGGTAATAATTTCTGTGAATCACATTCGATTTCCTTCGTTCAGACAAAAGAAGTCGTTTCGTAAACAAATCAAGAGGTCTATCTACCAAAGAAAAAAAAAGTAATTAAAACGGATTGGTAACTCAAGTATGGATGTGGCTTATATATATTTAGAAACTTTACTGTTGCAGATTTAAACCATCAATAAAAAAAGATTAGAGTAGCCTTGAACTCCAATATCAATTAAAAAGGTTCCAACAATCACAACATAAAAGCTAGTTAACTGCTTGTTTGAATTTCAGTTGTTTTATTCTCACCAGAGATGCAAATAGATATTTTGCTTGTCAATGGTGGCATTTTCTTCATGGCAGTATAAAATTATCAAAATAAATACTCACTATAGATCTTAAATTAGGTTTTTGGCAGAATATGTATGTGCAAGTATATGGCTTAGCTTTGCATAAGTATATGTCATTATGTCACATGATATACATTGTACTGACTTGAAACTTCGGGGTTTGAGGTTGAAGTGTAAGTAGTAAAAATCTCAGTTCCAAAATCCACAGTTTTTATAACTCACATAGTTGTAGATTTCGTATAGGAACCACAAAATTTATTTGCTATTCGGGGAGACTAAAATTGATACTCGATTATTTGCAATATTAAGGTATTCTATGCTAAATTATGTTGAGTTTTGATCGTCAAGTTCAAGTTTTGTCATAATGGCTCGAAATTTTGCTGCTCCTCTTTCACAGCCAATTACCAAGTTCCCTTTGTTTTTGTTCACTTGAACGATAATGAAATTTTCTACAAAATATTCAATATTTTGTGAATTACGGAAAAGCATTAGCTAGTAGCAAATGACAAAAGAAAAACACTTCAATCTTCCAAACTAGCACCCTGGGTATTTACATGAAATTTAACAATTGTGTTCAAAAATTCATCTTTATTAACCGGAAAGTGTGGCTGATTTACTAGATCCGTATCTAAAACAATCCTATTTTCTTCAATTATATACAACTTTGGTTGATTTGGTTCCATGTCTGGAGGGGTAGTAGGACGGTGAAACACATACGGTTAATTTTACTGATTAATGAAGAACAAACCAGGTAGTTGGTTTTGTGGAAAAGGATTTTCAGGTTCTCCAAGCTGAGTTAGAGTCTGTCTAATATCATTTGTAAAGAGAGTAGCCCAATAGACTCTTTCTTGATGCATCAAACTGACTGAAATTTCATGAGTTGCAGCCTCAATTTTCTATCTTCCTCATTGTAGGATGACCCACGATCGACATGATTGAACTAATCAAAAATTTGATCCATTGGCATATTATTCGCCCTTTTTCAAGGAGTTGTTGAAAGAACAATATTTTCAACAGTTTTCTGTTTGTGCTCAACCTCTCTATCTAGATTGGGCATTCATTGGCTTCTGTAGTTCATCAGTACTGGACAAACTGCTAGTGCAATGAATTCATCTAGTTATGTTTTACTTCAAGTGATAAAACCAGGTTATCCACAATAAATTGAATTTCCCTCAACTATCACCACTGCTGGTTCAAATGTCACACAATCACGGACTTTAGAGCTGTTGTGGTGAGCTCGAATTCAGGTGGTTCTGTTGACACCACTGCTTCATTCTATGCTATTTCAGGCGGTTCGACTTGTCCGCACTACCCATCTACAATCACTAGTACCAAGACTGAAGGAGTTTCTGTCATTTAGATATGTCAAGTTGTTGTAACAACTAACACGACTGGCCATCCGATTACACTTACTTGTTCAAGGTGCACTTGAAGGGTTCATTGTTGTCTCATACTAATAAATAAGCTATATCTCCCTTTGAACAATACCTCTTTTTAAATTGGCCAGTGTACTATCGTAATGATAGTATGGCTTCATATTCAGGTTTGGCAATTGTTTGTAAACTCATCAATACATGCATGTAATCCGAACCTTAAGCAGATAATTTACGACAATTCCAATGCATGGATATATTGTTAGCTATACAAGCCATCAGGTTGAACTGTTCTGGACGTGTCAAAATCCAACGAAAAGAAAATATACAACCATCTATAAGATTTTGAACATGCACAGATTCATACCAACACGTTCATGAACGTTTTTTGTCTATAACCCTAGTACTCTCAATAAAGTCGGTAGCGCATCATCACCGGGTGTGGACGGTATATACTCAGATCAATTAATTATCCCGGTTTGGAAGAATTATCAACAATGAATTTGAAGTACACACCGTGTAAGAAAAATAAAACAAACTATCACGACAGAGTTTGGTGCTTTGACCAACATAACATGTACTTGATTTTATAAGCCAGATATTCTATTTCATATTGTAGATGGTAATATGACGTCAATTTCAGACGGATACGAAGCGTTGGAGGTAATAGGGAAAGGGTCTTTTGGAACGGTAAGGAAAGTACGTAGAAAATCGGATGGAGAAATTTTAGTAAGAAAAGAGATAGAATACACATCTATGAACGCTCACGAGCGAAATCAAATCATTAGTGAGTTGAGGATTTTGCGTGAATTGAATCATGATCACATTGTTAAGTATTATACCCACGATCACATAATGGAAAGTAATGTAATTCATATTTACATGGAATATTGCGATGGTGGTGATCTTGCCAGAGTCATTTCCAATTTTAAGAAAAGCCATGAGCAAGTTCCAGAAGAGTTTGTGTGGCAAGTGTTAGTGCAAACGTTGTTGGCTTTATACCGGTGTCATTATGGTATTGATGCCCCAAAAGTTAATTTGTTTTCCGAAGAAGAACCAGAAGAACCAAATATTAATTCTGATACTGTGATTATTCACCGAGATATCAAACCAGATAATATTTTCCTTTTGAATGGAGGCAAAACCTTAAAGGTTGGTGACTTTGGGTTGGCTAAAATGCTCACGAGCCAGAACGATTTTGCTAAAACATACGTGGGAACTCCCTATTATATGTCTCCTGAAGTTTTGATGGACAATCCTTATTCTCCTGTTTGTGATATTTGGTCTTTGGGATGTGTTTTATTTGAGTTATGCTACTTAAAACCGCCATTTCAAGCAAAAACCCATCTTAGTTTACAAGCAAAAATCAAACAAGGTATTGTCCCCGAAATTCCCAGCACATATTCCAATCAATTGAGGTCAATAATTAAACAATGTATTACCGTTGACCCTGAAGTTCGGCCAACAACATATGAATTGTTGAATACATTAGCTATAAAATTTCTAAGAAAGGAACTGGAATTGAAAGAGGTGAATAGAACATTACAGGAATTTCAGAAACAATTATTAAATAAATCAGACGAACTTGACAAAAAGGAAGCAAAAATTAAAAATATCGAACAAAAATTGAAAAACAGTGATGACGACTACGACCTACAAGCATTAAAACGCACAAACTACTATCGGGAGGAACTTAGTAAAAAACAGGCATATATCAACAACTTGGAGAACAAATTTTCCAGTATTCAACTAGAATTTGACGAGAAATATAATAAACTTCTGAAAAAGTTTAGTTTGCAACAAAAACAATTGGAAGATGAGTACAAAGAGGAATTTGAATTGAGAAAACGACAGATGGACCTCGAAAACAAAGAAGTTCGTTTAGGCTACCAACGTGAGTTTAAGTTGGTAGTCGAACAAGAAGTTGAAAAGAGATTAAAAGACATAATGGCAAATGGACTCAGTCGCAAGACATCTGATCCAACATCACGACAGCAACCCCCATCAATTTCTCATAATGAACCAATTTCATTCCATAACAAGCCTAAGGGTCCCAGAGAGTTAGAGGGAATTTCCCGGACTCCATTAAAATTAAGAAATGATGATCCTAACCAGTACCAATACAAATCACCATCTACACCACCAAGAAACATTGTTCAAAAAAAAAGAGTAACAGACGAATTGCAAAAACTTAGTTTAGTAGGTGGTCGTCATACTCCAGAGTTTGAAGATGTTTACTTGAGAAACCAGCATCGATACTAGAGATTGCATAACTCAGAACTTACTATAACTTGATTGAATCTTGTTCATAAATTACAGAGTCCTACAAATGAAACTCACAATTAATTTATATAATTTACAAATGATACGAAACTATTCGACCCATTTCTTACCAACCAAACTTTCGTATGCCTCTATGTATTTATCTTTGGATCTCTTGATAATATCATTGGTCATGGCCACATTTTCTTTTCCTGCCAACCCACTGGAAGTTAACCAATCTCTCAAAAATTGTTTATCATACGAATCCTGAGACTTGCCAACTTCATAAGTTTTAGCACTCCAGAATCTAGATGAATCTGGTGTCAACACCTCATCAACCAAGACAATGTTGTTGTTTTCGTCTAAACCAAATTCAAATTTAGTATCAGCTATAATAATGCCTTTAGATTTGGCATATTCATTGGCTTTAGAGTACAATTCAATGGCTTTAGCAGCTAACGAATCACACAAATCTTTTCCAACAATTTCAGCAGCTTTCTCTGGAGAAATGTTCTCGTCGTGTTCCCCTTGCTCAGCTTTGGTGGATGGGGTGAAAATTGGAGTCTTAAAAGGTTCTGATTCTTGCAATTCTCCATCCACTGGTAACCCATGCACGGTCTTGGAAGTTTTATATTCTTTCCAAGCAGATCCAGTAATGTATCCTCTAACAATGACCTCCAAAGGAATCAATTTCATCTTTTTCACCAAAAGCGATCTTCCAGCTAATTGATCTCTATACTTAGACTGGGATAATTCCTTAGGTAAATGAGCAAACAAGTTTTCGTCAGAATTATCCGACAATTTAAGATGGTTTGGAATGGACGACTTTAAGAAATCAAACCAGAATTCCGATAACTTGGTCAAAATCTTTCCCTTGTTTGTGATACCATTTTCCATAATCACATCATAGGCCGAAATTCTATCAGTAGCAACAAACAAAAGGGTAGAGTCATCAACTTCGTAGATGTCTCTAACTTTACCGCGAGCCACGAGCGGTAAGATTCCATCAAGATTTGTAGAGTGCAATGACATGGTTTAGTAAAGATGATATTATTGTTGCAAAATTCTTGCAAATTCGTAATCTATATCCCATCAGTATTGTTTGACTCCGGGCAATTATCGATATTAGGTGGTAGCGCAGAGTTACTTAGTGAACCAAAAATCGGTAGCGCCAATTTACGAGAAAAGGTACCGATGAATGGTAGCGCCGAAAGAAGAGAGCATTTTTCAATGTGAGAGAGCGAGGATACCGTATTAAGGAGAATTGGAGATGCGTAGGAGGCCAAATGAAGCATGACATTTTACCTGATCTAAAGCGAGGTGCGGATGCACCGTGGTATGAAGATTTATGGTGGCGCAATGGGGCTGAATTATAATGAAGAGTACGTGATCGGGCACAGACGAGGTGTTCCCAGGCTGGCATATTAGCAGGCATGTTGTACTATTGTGCCGGCATGTGTATGAAACTGTGTCAGGGAAGAATTGATCTATACGGGCCCAAGTTCTCGGTATTATAGTCTAAACTACGAGCCATAGTCGTCTATATTTGCTTGAGGTGTATATAGCGTAGAACAAGTGGTTGAACGTTTTGAGGTGGTGACGAGTTGTAGTAATGGTACGTGGTTGGAACTGTTGTGTATAAAGTCTGATCGCAAGTGCAGCCCAAACCGTTCACCTATGAGATCTAATTTCAGGTGCCAATGGCAGTAACCGTAACGATGTACTGGTTGCCCGTTACAGTAGTCCGATGTGTGACTTCGTGTGATAAACATTAAGAATCCAAGGGATTAATTGGATTAATTTAAGCATTGTTTCGAGTAGAATTGGTTGATAAACCACGAACTGTAATTAAGGTTTGAGGTTTCGTAGATGAGGCAATTGATTCAGAAATTCCCTACGGTGGTGTTTCAGGAATTTTGCCCGCATGCGGCCATAAATCAATTTAGTAAACTGCACAATGATTCTGAAACGACTAACACCGATCCAGGTACGTAAATTTTACTATAAAAGTGGGGCATTTCCCCCTGGAAATACATGAACAAGTATCATATATATCTTATAATACTTAGAAAAAATGTTTGGATTTGGTGACCATCACGAAGCTGTCTACGGTGACAAACACGAAGGTAGTTTTACCCACGAATTGATTGCCGGTGCTGCATCCTTCGAAGCTGCTAAACTTTTCGAAGATAGACAAAAGAGAGAAGGTAAGCCAGCCAGTCATTCTTTAGCCAAAGAATTACTTGCTGGTTTTGCAGGTGCTGAAGTCGACAAGTTGTTTGAAACCAAAGGTTTAGATTACTTGGACAGGGATGAAGCTAAAAGACAAGCTCAAGAAAATGCAGGTAGAATTTACGATGAACAATACAATAACTAGGTTATAGTATGATAGTGTAGTAATAAAAGAATGAAGAATATCTAAAAAATGTAGATCATAAAGAATGTAGCTGTTTAATGGGAGACCGACACGGATTTCGTTGACTGTCAGCCACGAGCATCAAGCAGGTCTGGACATCGGAGATATTTACGATGTGCTTCTATGCATAGCCAAGAAATCTCAAGTAAAATAAAAGGTGTCAATTATGCTTCAAGATACATTAACCATGTAATATCAAACGCAAAGCAAGATTCAAACCTGTTTCCCTTTGCTTGGACCCAGGTTTTTGAGTATCTTGTCGGCATAAACTCTTGTTTCAGGCGTGAAAATATTTTTCTATTGTGTTACGTGGCAGGGTGGGGAATAACAGAGAGGTCGAAAAATACTAAATATAGAATCCCAAATTTGTTCATTCGCAAACACAAGCACCAGCTTATAGCTCTAACTGCTACTCTCACATCACTTCTAGCAGGCAAACTTAACAAGTCAAGATCTTTGAAAACGCAAAAAAATAAAACCCACGCCGAGAGTCGAACCCGGAATCTTTTGATTAGAAGTCAAACGCGTTAACCATTACGCTACGCAGGCTATCTGATTAATCGTAATAAAGCTTGAGTAAAGAACAACTGATTCACCCAATGCTTTACCTTGAAATTCATGCTCAGAGCTCTATTTAAACATCTTTGTACCATGGTAAGTTATTCATACTTGTTAATAATGGGATATGCTCATTTTCACCCCTCCTAATAGCAATACCAATTTTGTCAAATCTCGCGACAACGCATGTCGTGAAACGCGACACAAAATTCGCGTACCAAAAGTGCGCGTATAGAATCCAGTTGCAAATTGTTTACTTCAGTTCTTCTTTACCAATGTCGAGTACAAGACCTGATCTCAAGTTTACTGATAGTGGTGACGAAAGACTGTACTTCCGGAAGTACTCTAACTTACCTGAAAAAGATGCAAATACCATCCGGATCATCGACCACAATAACAAAGACTATTTCACTGCCATTGATGAGGACGCTGATTTAATAGCTGACAACATCTATAAGACACAATCTGTACTCAAATATACCAACTCACACAGATATGTTACCATTTCACCACAAGTGTTCATCAACAATGTCGTCAAATTTGTTTTGATCGATAAGCACCTCAAGTTGGAAGTGTACCACAACAAGACATTCGCGTTACTCTTGTCGGCCACGCAGGGTAACTTTGATGTATTGGCTCAGGAATATGACTTAAACTTGCAAGGATTGTTTCAAGATTGTTCAAATCCGGTTATAGCCGCAGTTAAATTCAATTCTGGGACTCCCAAATCAATAGGGGTATGCTGCGTAGACACGTCAAATAGGACGATTCAATTGTGCCAGTTTGAAGACAACGACTTATTCTCGAACTTGGAAAGTTTATTGTTGCAATTGGGTGTCAAGGAAGTTGTTTTACCATCAAATTACGACGCAAATGGAGATAACCAGGACGTGACCAAATTATTCCAAGTCATTGATAAAATCGGTAACATTGTGATTTCCCAAGTGAAATCGGCGTGGTTCACTGTTAAAGATATCGATCAAGATTTGGGGAAATTGGTGGTTTCAGATAATCATAAACCAGGTGATGAACAGGAAAATATTGAGTTGGTTCTTGTTTCTAAAGGGATCAATTCCAACGAATTCCAATTGTCTTTAAGTGGAGCTAGCGCTTTGATTCAATATCTAGGATTGTTGAACGAAGATTCAACTCTTGACGACGCATTTACAATTGACCAATACAACTTGAGCTCATATATGAAATTGGATTCTTCAACCATGAAGGCTCTAAACATTTTCCCCCAATTCTCGAGCAATGGGAAATCAGTGTCGTCCATCTTTGAATTGCTTAATCAATGTAAAACTACGGCAGGATCGAGGTTATTGTCACAGTGGTTGAAGCAACCGTTAACTAATCTCAATTTAATTCAAGAACGTCAGGAACTTGTATCGTTCTTACTTGATGACACCAGTTTGAGAACATTTTTGTCACAAACTTGGTTATCGCAAGTGCCTGATATCAAGCGACTCATGAAAAAAATACATACTGGTGTCTCGAAGCCAAGTTCTAACCAAAATAAAAAATTAGAGGATGTGGTTAGATTGTACCAATTAGTTAAAGTTTTGCCAGATTTAATCAATATGTTGGAAGCATATGATGCTCCATTAATTGCCAAATACTGGTTAGAACCAATCACCAAATCTCATGAGTCCTTATTGAAGTTTCAGGAGCTTATTGAAACCACTATCGACCTTTCTCCTTTGGAGTCTACTTCAGCACACTCCTTACTTAATACTGATTTCAATATTAAACCGGAATTCGACGAATCCTTAGTTGAAATCAACAATAAACTTCAATCGTCTCTTGATCAAATAAAGAGCCATCACGAACAAGTTGGTGATGATTTACGAATGGAATTGGATAAAAAACTAAAATTGGAAAAACATCAAGTTCATGGTTGGTGTTTTAGAGTGACAAGAAATGACAGTTCCATTTTAAGAAATACTGGGAATAAGTACACTCAATTACAAACAGTTAAAGCAGGTGTATACTTCACTACAAAGGAACTTATAGGGTTATCAAAAACCTATTATGATTCTTATAGTGAATACAATTCTAAACAAAGTGAATTGATTAAAGAGATTTTATCAATTGCAACGACATATCAACTGGTTTTTACTGCTTTATCATTAACATTGTCTCATTTAGATGTATTGGTGAGTTTTGCTAATGTTGCAATCCTTGCACCTACTGTGTTTGTTAAACCAAAATTGCATCCAATGGCGGAAGTCGATTCACCAGAATATTCACAACGTAAAATCAATCTCAAAGATGCTAGACATCCTGTTCTTGAGGTTCAAGACGATATTTCATTTATTCCCAATGACATTACCATGTCCAATGAAGAAAAGTCGTTTGTCATTATTACTGGTCCTAACATGGGTGGTAAATCCACTTACATTAGGCAAATTGGAGTTATAGCATTAATGAGTCAAGTTGGTTCATTTATTCCTGTTGCTGAATCTGACCCAGAAATCCCAATATTTGATGCCATTTTGTCGAGAGTTGGTGCCGGTGACTCTCAATTGAAAGGGTTATCAACATTCATGATAGAAATGTTGGAAACATCATCAATCTTGGCAACTGCCACTCACAATTCTCTCATTATTATTGATGAGTTGGGAAGAGGTACGTCGACTTATGACGGTTTTGGATTAGCATGGGCAATTCTGGAACATTTAATTAGTAAGAAACATTGCTTTACACTATTTGCTACCCATTTCCATGAATTAACTCAATTATCAACCAAATATAAACAGGTTGACAATTTGCACGTTGTTGCCCATGTTGAAAACGGCAATGATAATGAGAAGCAAGATGATATTACTTTAATGTACAAAGTGGAACCAGGAATTTCCGATAAATCATTTGGTATTCACGTTGCCGAACTCGTCAAATTTCCACAAAAGATTACAAACATGGCAAAGCGTAAAGCTCTGGAATTACAAGATGGTGATTTAGAAGAGTCAGACAAGTTTATTCAAAACAAACGAACTAAGTGTACCCTGGAAGAGATCGACACCGGAGTCAACAAATTGAAAAAGATCTTAAGGGACTGGAAACAACAATGTTATGATGAGGAGAGCAAGAAGTGTAAATTTTCAAGTGCCGAGGCAATTGCCAAATTGAAGGAAACAATCAAATCTGAAAACGTAATGAATGATGATAAGTTTATAAAGGAGATGCTTAGTGTATTGTGATTACAAATAGAATGTACAACACGAAAACAAGCTTACAATAACATGAACATAGAATGTAGAAATATAGTATCTAATCTACCAACGTGATGAACAACTACTGTTCCTTCTTGACTTTCTCATCGAGGATTGCAAGCTTCTTAACCTCTCTGAATCTAAGTAACCCTTCTTCGTCCTTCAAGTGAACAATTGGCAAACCCCATACTGACTTGAATTCGTAAAAGTCCTGGGTGCCTTGTAAAAAGCATCTAAGGTATTCTTCATACACTATGTAAAAATACACTCCACTGCCGGTGAAAATGTGCCACCAACCATGACCTTCCAAGAGAAACCCGTAAGGAATTCCCCATTGTCTTCTCGTAGTCCGAGCCAAATCACAGAAATGAATGTCCAAGTTCCAAAGCAAGTATCCAAAAATAAAAAGCCCGACTCCAAGCACCATAATATAGTGCAACTTTGTTCTAGCAGCTTTATCATGAACATGTCTGTTAGTCAAGAGCAAAGATTTCCAAATAATCGCAACATTGAGCGCTCCATAAGCAGTCTGGTGCAATGTCGGATTGGTGTAGACGTAAAGGTAAATGAAACTCAATGTATTGGCTAACATAAAGATTCCCAACGCAATTAATACCGACACCGTTTTAGACTTAAACTCGCTAAACACAGACCAAAAGGGAATACAGGTGGCATAAATCATAGGCAATTCGTCCAAAAGCTGGTATTCGTATCTTAGCGTCATGTGGAACCACCACGATCCCACCCCCACTAACAAGAACCCCAAGCTGGCCAACACAAATCGCGGCTCAAGACGGTTCTTGTGCGCTTGCACCACGGCGAAAAACGCCAACAAAATGAACACAGCATTGGTGGTGGTGTTCAATGCCTCAGCGATGTAGGTTGACACTACGTAATTCTCCTCGCACCAATCGATAGTCGAGGTTGGGATTCCCCAGAAACCGTTTTCTTGCTCTTCAGGATAGGGCCAGGCAAATGGTAACGGCATGACTAACTAGAATGATAACTGGTTGTAGGTTGGTTGTTGAAGATTGGTTGTTGAATAGATCTGGCAAATTCGTGACACTTGACCAATTGAGATCAATTAGTTTCTGGTGGTAAACTAGGTGGAAAAATCTATAAACTGCCAAAAACGGTGATAATGTATCTCGGTTGCTCAGATGTGGAAACGATGATACTTGGAGCGGAATTTTCGGGTAAGCTACAAACGGTGGAAACACAGAAATGGGATTTTTTCTGGCACTAAGCGATAGTGCGAAGTTAGTGTGTGGTACTGAGTCCAGGTAGTTTGGAGGATGATGTGAGTTTGTGGTTTGCCGTCAATTTTGGGGGTTGTTTTTGTGGTAGTCCCCACCCCCACGGTGTTGCTCGAGGTGGTCGGTGAGTTACCGCCATTTTGGGCCGAGACGACGGCGGTGGGGTTACGGGCCCCCAGCACCGTGATGTTTTTTGTGGAACACGGAAGAGCTAGCCGGTCTTGTGATAATTGAAATGTACATTTCGGGAATGAGATCTTTACGAGAATGGTGCTTAGTTGTTGTGGTCGTAATTGGTTACATATGTGTATTTCGTATACAGTTTTTTTTTGTTAGTATTCGTGCCATTGTAGCCAACACTCATCATTTAGTGGCCTGCTGGTGTAGGTGTCGTACATCACCATCTTCTCTTCGTCAGTGCGGTTGTTTCCTCTGTTTCTTGCTCCTAGAAGGATGGGCGCAGGTAACTTCGTATCTGGGTCGTAGTCAACGACGTCGCACCAGTCCCTGTCGATTGTAGACCCGTAGTGCCAGTATAAATTGGCCAACACCACTTTCATCTCGGTGAGAGCAATCTGCATTCCCAAGCACATTCTGATTCCTTTGCCGAATGGCATCATGTACTTATGCTGCTGGGTAATCCTTGCTTTGAAGTCTTGGGCTGATTCGTTTTCATATTGCAACCATCTTTCGGGGACGAAATGGTTGGGTTCGGGAAAGATATCTGGTTGTCTGTGCACGGCATAAGGTAGAACCGAGATTGTAGTTCCTAATGGAATTTGTATTGGCCCTTTCTGGCCAGGCAAGGCAATAAAGTATGGTCGATCAACGACTCGTGGTTCTGCTCCGGGAATGGATGAATGTACTCGTCCGTTTTCTTCTATCAACGCATTCAAATACGGCAACTTTTCAAGAGCTTCAAAGTCGTCAATTAAGCTCTCTTTCGATAACGGGGCTCCAAAAGCTTGTCTCAATTCCTCTTGTAATCGTTTTTGTTTTGCAGCATGGCATGGCCGACTTAATTCGTACGTCAAATACGTAAGTTGAATAGCGGTGGTTTCATGGCCAGCAAAGATGTTATCCGACAAGAAAGAGTATGCATTCTTGTTTGTTAGTCCTGACAGTTTCAACGTTTCTAATGTTGTTTTGTTCTCATTTCCTGACAAGGTAGGGACATTTTCTTCCGCTCTTCTGTAAAGCCCCATTTGCCATTTCTCTAACATTTCAGCTGCTTTGGAAATCTTTGGCCCTGCTGCCCAGTTCCAAAACTTGGGCATTAGTGTCGTCCAAAACCCCATTCCTGCCACCATTCGATGCACTAATACCATGTACCTGTCCTCTGGGTGCGATAAAAAGTCTGTTCCGTTTTGCTGCCCCAATTCAAATGCAGAAATCACATCGATAGCAAATGAACCAAACAACGAATACACATCAATTCCAAGGCTCTTCTCTCTCTTTGATCTGTTAAACCAAGACAACCCTTCCAAGTACCCCTTTCCATGTTCGTTGTACTCCGATTTAGCATTGATGTAATCGGGTCTTTCCCCAGAAACACTGGAAGTGTATATGTCTTTGATCAACAATCCCGTTTTGTCGCATATTAGTTGTCGGGTTTGATTCTTGGGGTGGAAAATCGCGGTCTTGGAATACAAATTGACAATAATTTTTTTGTATCGCAAATGCCGATCATTTTCTAAACTGGCAAAAATATTATCTTTAAAGCCATGGTTTCTAAAATTCTCGTAAAACTTTGATTTCGGAAAGTTCTTGATGTATATATCGTGAATATACTGAGAACTCCCGTTTACGCTTATCTCGTTAGGTGCTAAAATTACCACATCACCATACCGAGAATGGAGATTGTTTACGGTCTCGATCCAGTGTGCCTTGCGTTGTTTGTTCAATGCATTGAATCTGGAAATACGGTTGACATACGGACCAGGTACATGCCTCAACGATGATATAAAAAATGGATATACGATGAAGTAGTGAACACCAAGAACAGCAATGAGTAGAGTTTGAACTTGGACAAAATGACTAGTCACGTAGCAATATAACAGATAAACGAGTTGGGCCAACATGTTTCACTGATACTGTCCCATGTTCTGTTCGAATCACCTCTTATATCTATACTAAACTGGATAAAATTCCGTTGTCCCAATCGGGATACCAATTCCGGATAACGAACTTCTTATCCACAGGGGTCGACTGGGAGGTAAAAAGTTCGGAATTTCAATGATCCCTGGATGTGCCAGGGATGCTATTTTGAATGTACGAACCAAGAATAGCTATATTTTGCCACACTTTGGATCCTGAAAAATGCACCAGAACCCTTTCTGTACAATTTACGAAAATGTTATGCCGCAGAAAATAAACTAAAGATTGTATTACGATAAATTCGTATACGTGCATACTGGTCAGCTACTCATTTACGGATTTATTACAACAAACCTGGTTTATTGAGATTCCACTGACGATACTTTTTGTTAATCTCTCTATTTCTGTAACCGTGTATTAATTCCATTTAATTTCAAGTGGATTCACCTTTAGTTGCTTTCAAGTATTGAGCAAATTTACTTGTTTCATGAATACCACACTCAGTCTTGGCTTTCCCCTTCCATCTTCCGGCACGCTCGTCTTCGCCTTCTTTTACAGGGTGGGTTGAATGCCAATCCCCCACGGATTTGTAACCCAAATCCAATAACTCATTGTAGGGAACATTATTTTCGTCAATATACAGTTTGACCTGCTTGAAATCCCAGTTCACTAATGGGTTAATTTTGATGACTCCTGAAGTCTGTTCAATTTCAATAACGGGTAAATCACCTCTAGCTCCACCCTGAGACTTTCTTCTACCAGTCAACACAGCAACAACAGCGAGTTGTTGGTACGCCCTTTGGGATGGCTCTACTTTGACTAAAAAGTCGTAAAACTGGTCATCCTTTTCCCAAAGTTGATCTCCATATTTTTCTTTAAATTGAGTTTCATTGTTTGCGTCCTGTGGTGTAAATGTGTGCACGTTGGCATGGTATTTTTGCTTGACCTTTTCCACTAATTCGTATGTTTGGGGGAAATGGTATAAGGTATCGAGGAAAATAAGGTCAATAGGATGACTATTTTCCGTGGCGTCATTTTTTAGCGTTTCACCAAGTTTGCTAATCATATCGATGGTAACCAAACCGGTCAAACCAAATGCCGTCGTTTGAAAGAGTCGTGGGAAGGTGATGTAGGCCCACTCTATTATTTGCTGCGGCGACAAGTATTGCAACTTCTCGTTTAAGTGCTCCACATGCTCGGGAGTCAAGACAACGTTAGGGTTCGTCATGAGTAGAGAAATAAATTTTCACTATTAGAAATCTGTAGTTCAACTATGAATCAGTGTGGTTGCAAAAGTCCCGTGATATGAGCTCATGTCGCATTTTGCGACAAATAATGTCACAAACTGTGACACTCGCACTTACGACTTTTATTTTCCCCTGTATGTAGTCCTAGCCTGCGCCTGAAGAAGCGCAACCCAAAGGAAGTGTGAGATATACGAATCAACACCTTTCTACCTAAGAAATACAACAATTTATGTGTAGTATGGAATATATCACGCAACCGATTTAACAAATATTACTCTGGCCAAATATTCACAGGTTGCACCGCAAAGAACAAAGGTGAGCACTTCCCACTACCTGGTAACTGTAGGTTGGCAGGTGAATTAGGGCGGCAGTAGTAGCCGGCGTTATAAGAGTGTTAGCCGGAAAAGGGCGGGTTCGAAGCATCACGAACATTCCATGGGTTAGGAGGATCAAGTATACGAGAATTACGACAAAATTAGTTGAAACAGACAATAGAACGGGGCTCATGTTCTGTCAAGTGTACGTACCAAAGTAAATTGTGGATAAGATTAGGAACAATAGACGACGGCTAGAACTCGAACACCAGTCAGCATCATTCTTAATGCAATTAGACTACAACTCTGTTTGTATATCCTGTGGATGACCTCTTTGAGCACAATAGTTAAATTAGCGACGATAAGGTGATAGTTACAATGCTGCCGCATGTATCGGCATTGCGGTTGGGGACCCGAACTTTATGCTCACAGAAATGTTGCATCAACACCGGGGATTAATCCTATTCTTGGATGGGTCGGCAAACTTGACACAAAAATATTTATTATAGAATATTCAAATGCCGGTAGATATGCATTCTGCACTAAAATTCAAAAAATTATTCAGCAGTTCATAATATTGTTTACGAACTCTGAGTCTTCTTATAAATCACATCAATGCCTACTGTGCTCGTACACATTTATAAGGTCCTATTTTTCTATCGTAATGGTTGTGTAGTATTTACCCAATGACCATGGATATACCCCCACACGTCAACCTTCCAGCACCGTCATCCCATCCCAAGGACAAAATGAATCAATTTGCACATATACCATCTCTTGATTATCGAGATATTCCCAGTGGGTTCTTAGATTCAAATACGAACAGCGATGATCTTTACGGTATCCAGCTATTTGCCATAAACTTACGGATCATCGAATTAAACATAGATAGAAAACTTGCATACTTGAAGAAGATTAAAGATACACCCAGCTAATACATTTATATCTGGCTTTATAAAGTGACATCTTAGTTTAATCTTAAGGCATAATTGACACCTATGACCATGCTACCATTAGTCTTATTGGCTCAAGCACAAGCATTTTGATACCTACTGCCAAGAGGACCCTGGGACCAAGCCGAGGAACAGAATGTTGGATCAGGCTCGTAAGAATATAGACAGTTTTTTACGCTTTATGAATATACGCTCGAAAAGTCCTGGTTATCAGTGGATGATGACCACAAGTGTAGACCACTATGTTTAATATCGCCCGTTACTACGCAGTATTAAGAACACTTATGCATAGTTCTGTGGACTGAACTGGGAAAACTTGGAAAATCCCCTGCGTTGGTGGTATTGTGTTCATGTGCAGAGCCCAACCATGTGTGTCTTGCTTTTCATAAGGTGGTCAAAATATTGTTCAATTTTATTTCTTTTACGAATATCACGTAACCCTGTGAGAAACCGCCAGTTTTCTCAAGAGGTATATTTACCACTTTTGGATTTTGGATTTTCGATATTCGTGGTTAAATTAAGTTGCTCAATATCTATGTGTAGCGAATATTTGCTCAAGTGGTCCAAGCAATTTATTCTAGTGGCTAGGATTCTCGTAGTTGCATTGAGCATTTTGTATTAATGGATTGAGTAATGTAATGAGCAAATTTGATATGGGTATAAAAGTAGTAGGACTTAACGTCGTTCCAGTTCGTAACACTAAGCCATGTCGGTACCAATCGAAGTCGTAAACAAAATGGCTATGGGGGGTAATGCCCCTGCAAATGCCTGCAAGATTTCAATGTTGTGGAACTGGTACACTATTGATACCTGTTTTATCGCAAGGTCATGGCACGTTAAAAGCAGAGGTGGGTTTGCGGGATCTTGTATTGGGGTCTTCTTCTTGATTGTCGCATCGAACTGGTTACATCGCTTCTGCAGGGAGTTGGATCGCCTGTTTGCAAGACAATGTCAACAAAGAACCCAAGTGTTGCAGGACTCCAGTGACGAAGAGAAAGTTTTAACTGCAACACACGATCACCCTTTTAATCCGTTTGTCTACACCTTCTCCCATGCTTGGTTATTTGAGTCTCGTCAATGTCGTCCTACGTTTACACAACATCTTGTCAGATGTGCACTTTACACAGTTGAATGGGGATTGTCCTACATCATCATGTTGTTGTTCATGTACTACAATGGGTACATTATCATATCGTGTATACTTGGGGCGTTTGCTGGGAAGATGATATTTGGGCTAGAGGAGTTTAAAGTAGATGATGAGAATGATAGGGCTTGCTGCAAGATCTGAATTGCGATATTCAGAACACCAGTAGTTCGATTAAACACACACGCACACACAATATAAACTACCTACCGGTGTTCTCCTAATGTGATCTATTTAGTGAATTAATTCTGTAAATAAAATAATCATTTTCGCCTAAAATCTTGCAGCCATTTAAGGTTGCACAATTACGTAGCGACATGAACAAATTAAACGAAAAAAGCTTCGGAACAAAAAGACACACTTCCCAGCCGCAGTACAAGTGAATCATAATCATTGTAAATGCCAGTGCGAATATAATATAAAATCACGCAACAATAATTAGTACAGATCGATAATGGCATTAACGCGACTCTAACAAACGATCCGAACTCCACCAAAACCACATACCATATCGTACAGGGACCAAATACTATATACACTTGACCATACTAGTCACAATAGGCATGACCGAAAAAAGAACCACGATCCACCAGTAATACCGGTTGAGTTTTATTTTGCCTGACTATGTAGACAAATCGGGACGGTCTTAGTAATGAAGCAAATTGCTTTCAAACTGAACATCATATAAAAGACCCGGTGCCGCTACGTTGGAATTGACCGTCATGGTGACTACGTTATATTACAAGTACATTGAAGGTTCATTGTACGATTCTCTAGTTGTTGTTGACAGTGATGGGAAGGTGTGCTACGCGTCTGTGGGCAAGAATAGAAGCGGTATGCTAAACCAGATGGCGAAAGAGTTCTTACCACTCAAAGAGTTCCGGCTCTCGTCTACGATCCCAAAGGAAAATCACCATATCAGTCTCACGTTATCCAACTTCAAGCAAGTAATGGATGATCCTCGCTTGATTGACAAATTGAATATACCCTATAGATTCGTGTTTGGAACGGAACTACAGCATAAAATTTGGCGAAGACTCGCGGCCATTCCTTGCGGTACAGTTACAAACTACAGTAGTCTAGCACTAGAACTCGGTAAACCAAACGGTTCGAGGTTGGTCGGGAACTGTATTGGGAAGAACCGTATAGCTCTCCTTATACCATGTCACAGAGTGGTTGGCAAGTCTGGAAAACTTACCGGGTACAAATGGGGATTGAACGTTAAGATACATCTACTCAATATTGAGCTAGATGATAAATATGACAAGCTTATAGATGCCAGTTAGTTTTCCGTGAAACTGACGTGAAAAGTACACTTAAATAGTGGTGAATCTATGACATTAGCATTGCCTAAATATTCTACGTATCATAATACCCTCATATAGGTGAAGTAAATCCAAATACCAACTCTTCTAAGAACTGACAATGTTTCAATCGTACATGTACGTACATTGCCGAAGTTTATAAACGGTAAAAACAAGCTCTGTAACGATGGGTTGATTTCACTATAATTTGGCACCTCTCGCCTTCAAAATTTGAGCGACGGTATCAACAACCGTTTGCTCAATTGGATAGTATTCAATGTTCAATAACTTTTGTGTTCGGGAAAAATCGTATTTTGCAAGCTTTCTCAACTTGTACTTATCACCACCGGGGTAACCTTTCCATGTCTTTAACTCGGGGAAATTCTTCCTGACAATATCAGCAATGGTTTGCATGGTGAATTGACCAGATACAAGTAACAATCTCTTGCCATCCGTTTCTGGGTTTTCCAACGCAATCTTATGAGCCTTAGCAACATCTCTTACGTCAATGTATGGCCCAATATGTTTAATCAACTTTGAGTTTTCGTTTGAATTGACCACTAAATCAATCACCTCCACGGACGTGTTCAACTTTTCTGGTTTAGCATCTTCCAACGCAAGTTGAGGTCCCCATGTGTAACCTGGCAAAATCGTAGAAAGAGTAAAGTTGGGCTTATTTTGCTTAACAAAGTCCCAGGCAGCCTTTTCTGCTAATGGCTTCGAGGCCAAATATGCTAAAATTGAGTTTTCCTTAGCAATATCATAATCGATCATAGACCACGTATCTTCATTAGCAATGCAATCTGGAGACTCGAGTTCTGGTCTAGCAGCAGCTGACGACGAAGTAATAACTAGTTTCTTCACTTGAGGAGCATGGGTGACAATTGAATGTAAGATATTCTTAGTACCTTGAATAGCCGGAATCAAAATATCTCTCTCGGGATCTTCAACATCAAACGCAAATGGTGATGCCGTGTGAAGAACCGAAGTAATCGATGGATTGGACTTTAAAACATCATCAAAAGCTCCTGGAGCCGCAATATCCTTGACAACAACGAATTTGAAATTTGGTGAATTGATGATTCTCTGTAACTTGGTACCTTTATCTTGAGATCTAACGGTACCAATGACAATATATTGATTGTCAATCAAGATTCTGACAATGTGCTGGGCAATATACCCATTAGCACCAGTTACCAATACAGTAGGTTTCGACATGTCTTGCTGAGATGTATACTCGGGTGCAGCTGAACAAAGATATTTAGTGATAAATATACTCTTGCATGTGGAATTTTGCACCCAATACAGAATGCTCAATATATTAAAATAAGCACCTGGTTCTAATTATAGTGGCAGAATTTACTTGGTAAATTCGGAATAAACTGTGGTCCAGTAGTGTTGTTTGGTATTGCTTAGTTGTTTTGATTAGGAGATAATATGATAGTTCGTGAAACAAATTCAAAAAAACCGTAAAATTAGTGGAAAATACTCAAAAATGTTTATCATATATTTACGTAGAGTCGATATTCTGGTAGTATGTTTTCAACTGTTGTAGCCTCAAGTTTGAGATATTTTGCTCGTTGTGCAACTTTTGGGTTTCTCCTTGTTCAAACATTTTCATAAAGTGCTCATAGTTGACCGAATCGAGCTTAGAGGTGTTTAGGTTCTCCGTTTCAAAGTTTGAGTTTCTCTTGTTTTTGAGAATTGAATGAGCCGGTAGAGTTCCAGACGTGTTATTTAGATTGTGGTTTGGCTGTAGTAGCAAAGAATGGAAATTGGTGGTTTTTCTCACAGTAAAGTTGGGTTTCAAACAGCCGACAGTGAGTTTTCTCTTGATCGATTTCACAGGAACAGATGGACCAAACACCGATGGCGACGACACCCATTTTGGTGGTAATGTCAACTCTGTACCCGAGTCCTTAGAATACACGTATACATCATTATTAGTAGTGAATTTGATTTTGCTTTCCTTAGTTGCGAGTAAAGGAAGGCTATTGGTGGATACCTTCTTGTCAATTTTGTTGTTGTGGGACCGAATAATCTCATCAATAGTGATGGGATTTTCTAAGTTTGAAGAGAGCAACGATTCAAGATCGTAGTTTCCTGGTGGGTACCTCATATTGAAGTACAGTTTCATTTTGGTGAAAAACGAAACCTTTTCGGTGTTTGACACAAAAGGCGACAACTCTGCAGAAAACTGATCACAACCATCCACACAATCGTCATGAGAACTGGCCAAACTAGTCTGTTCGTTTTCTTTACTTGACAATTCCTGGGTACCATCATTGCCATCTGGCTGTAAAACATCTGGCTCCATATCGTTAGGAGCAAGCACAAACGGAGATTCAGGAGCACCATGAGCGTCCTGAATATCCTGATCACACAGTGCACCGCTGGAAGTTGGGCTCATTTCTGGAGGTTTGGCGTCATCCAACAATACACTAGCAAGACCTTTGCCATCAAACGGGTAGTCGACACTGAGATCAACACTCACATTGTCCACCAAGTCCAACCGGATGGAGTCAAAGTCAGGAAACTCTGCCACAGCTTGGTGTCTTCGGGCATGCAAAAATTGCAGGAACCATACCATATCCCAAAGTAAGCAGATACACGCTAACCTAGCCAACTTAATCCAACTGTTATCCAAAACAAACCCTGTTTGTGGTTGCAAAAAAGCCTCGACAAAAACGGTTGCAAACTCCCAGGTATTGTGCAGGACACAAGTGTGAATATAGTCCATCAGATTTTTTTCTATTATACAGAAACAGTTGCAAGAGGACTTGGACGGTTTGAGCCAACAGCACGGGAGTCGCTATGGTGAGTCACAATTTGCAGGGCAACAAGGCTGTTTGGATCCTCGATCATCTACATTATCACTATTGCAACGGTGGCACGTTGCAGGCCACGGTGGATGAGTTCAAACACGAGTTTCCGTTTTTGACCACTGATCTGTTGAAGCAACTTCTTGAAGACGAACATTCGCTTCGTTCCAAGCTAATAGAACCACTCAAACAGGGGGCAGTGATAGATTATGCCAAATATATCCTTAATATTCGACCAGATGTTCCAGCGGATGAGATCGATACTATATTTGCTGACTTCAGGGCACTTCTTGGTGTGGAACTACTCTCAACAGGAGAAAACTTTATAAAATTTGTGGAAGATTTACGTCTGTCTAGACCAGATACGAGGTCCAAGAGAACTCTGTACGAGCTTATCCACGCTGAGATCGAAAAGACGACGTTACAGGATGCGTTCTACTTGGATGAGATCCATGTTGACTACAACACATTACACTTCACGTTGACACTAGCAACAAACTTGAACGGAACCTGTTTCTTTGATCCACTATTTGTTTCGAATTTGAATTGTAATACGTTCAATTACCACCCTCTCGGGTTGAATAACTCGGTTCATTTCCAGCTTTATCTCCAAAGAATCAATTGTCAGTTGAAATCACAAGACAGGACCATTTTATTAATTTTGCATAACAACGTCACAATCGACTTTTCCCAGTTTTCCAACATCAAGCCATATTATATCAGTAGATCTGTCGATAAATACTATCGAAAATTGGAGTCTAGTATCTTGTTCCCTTGTGACTATGGGTTAACTATGTGGATCAAAACATTGTTGTTGAGGAAATTATCATCAATCTCAACTAATAACCCTCAGTTTATCATCAAATCAGTATTGAATGTCTACTACGATTGTATCCAGAAATTGAAATCTGACCAAGAAAAGATCCTTTTCAACAAAAAGAATATCAAAATTTCAAGATTTCTCCCACCATTCTACTCAAGACAATTGGCCAAGAGTAGCAATATAGTCCATGAGGACTACAGGTTTCATTTTGCTGACGTCCCAATTATACCTGGACTGGAAACAATAGTGAACTATAACATTTCTGTACGAGATGTTTATTACACTGTGTGTTGTTTCGATAGATTTCCATTAGCAAAACCATTGGTACATGAGACCTCTGCTGAAGAAATAACCGACTTTTTTATCACCAAGCTTATTCCCTTTGTAGCCCGAAGTGACGATGCATTCTGTTCGGCAACAGATAGCTTGCTCAATGCATTTATGATGATATTTGGGAAAAAGGCCCCCCTCATTATGGATCGAAGAAAGGAGTTTGGAATTTACGATAAATCCCATATGGAAGGTGTGAAAAAATTGATTGATGACGAGACTCGCATACTCAAGAAGACAAAATTCAGACAGGTGTGGAACAATTTACTGTCCAACTTGTTGTGTCCTTCTGGCATACTTGAAGTCAAAGAACTAAAATTACCAAGTATATTAGAACCCAATTTAACCACAACAGAAACTAAAGCAAGTATTGGAACATTGGCCCCATCTTGCACTTCCAAAACATTGTTGGAAACACCACAGACACGGACACAAAAGCAAGACATACAGACACACTTGACAGAAATGCAGAGTGATGACGAGCAATCTGATTCAAATGAATCTAGTTCTTCATTATTGGAAACATCTAGTGATTTAAACGATGAATCTTGTTCTTCATTACTGGAAGGTCCCAGAGATTTAAATAACGATTCTAATGCTTCATTATTGAAAATGAATAGAAATTCAAAAGATAATGATGTACAAATTAAAGATGAGTTTGATAGGAAGCCTATAAACTCATCGATGCTGGAATTAGAGGAACTGGAACTAGAGGAACTGGAATCAGATGAAGATGAGGAAATGCATCACGATTCGGAGAATTCATTCCATGGCTCGTCAATAGAACTGAACCACAGAAAAAGGAAGAGAAGTGACAATAAATCAAAGAAGATTAAAAAATCTAAAATCATGGAAATATTAAAACTGAACAAGTTGGATTTTGTTACATCTGTTGATAACTCTGTATTTTCTGAAGAGTCTGAAGAATCAGGTATGGATTCCTTAGTACTAAAGGTGGTCAGACAGAACCAAACTGATTCAAGAAAAAGCTCAGATTTACAGTCAATTCATCAATCGAACGAAAATGACAGCTCATCGTCAGAAAATGAATCCGAAGATAATTTAGATCAACCCGGAATGGACAATAACATGCCATCTACTACTTCATTTAAAGGGATGCATAATGGCGAACCATCGCCATCAGATTCTGATTTTGATCCGGTTTCAGAATCTGACATTGAATCTGACGATATGTCCGTTGGTCCCATAAATCCAAACAATACGATTAAAAAACAGCAAAAGAAGCAAGCCACCACTAAAAATACCACTGAAAAATTGGGTCCCGATATGATTAAGAAACCAATTCAGAATACGAATTTCAAGGATGAAAATTCTTCTCCCATACCGACCGATTTAACTCAAGGCTTCAGGGGAAATGGTACCCCGACTTTAAAAGAGTCTCAAGACAATGTTCTGAACAAAAAACCTGAGGATCAAAGTCACTCTGAAAATACTCAACGACAAGTCTCAGGTATTTTAGAAAGTACCAATGGAACAATTGAAAAGAATGAACAAAATAACTTGACTAACGGCCAAGAGAAGCAAACTGGATTTGCGTTAGATAAGAATGCCACAAAGCCAAATCCAAATCTTACCAAAAGAACACTTGCCGGACTTGCAATCGTCTTTTCAGGGAAAAAAGAACTAACCTTAAGTGAGGTTGATGGATGGGTAAGGTCCAACGTTAAGTATTTTGGGAATTTACGTGCATCATGGACTAAAAGTCTTGAAAAAACCTTAAACAAAAACGATCACTTTGAGTGCAAAACAAATGATGACGGCAAAGTCACCTACAGTTTAAATCCCGAATTTGAGGAAAACTATGTGGAGTTAAAGGAGAGATTAGTTTTTGGACCAAAACGTACGCGGGCACCAAAAGATATGAACAGACCACCTTATCCATATAATGTTCTAATTGGGTCTGCGATGTTGATGAAAAATATTGAGACTATAAGTAAACGAGAAGCGGAAGAGTGGATTATGAATACTTTTGAATACTACAGGAACCACAATAAGTGGAAACATAACCTTGCGAATGGGTTGAATAACCGATTCATAAGAGTTTTTGAATTTGGAAAGAGAAAACCTGCCTGGCGAATGAAACCAGAACACAGATTGGAATTCGCAAAATCAAAGGAATTTAATGAGATCAAAGAAATTTGTAAGATGAAAATGCTGAATTCAAATGCTGCTAAGGAAGTAGAGCTAGAAAATATCGAAGATAATAGAGAAACAATGTCTAAAATTTCCGAAATATGGATGCGGAAATTGAACTCATTAGCATTCAAGTGTGATCCTCCATTCCATTTGGACGTTTTGACAGGGATTGCAATATTACTCAGTCCAAAGCGGAAGTTAAAGTTGAACCAAGTGATAAATTGGATTTCTACTGTGTTTACCTTCTACAACGGAGAGGAAATTGGTTGGCAAGATTCAGTTGAGAAAGTGTTGAATGAAACTGTGGACATCTTCGGAAAAGAAACAATAGAAGGTGATGTGTATTATTATATCAAACCAAAACATGTGGAAGGGTTTATGAGAGCGATCCGTGAAGTTGAAAATTCAGAAAATCTGTACCCCAAAATGAGAATTAAAGATCTACCAAAGACTGAGCACAAGAAAAGTAGTAAACTTATGGAAAAACAGGCACCCAGTCCTACGGAGCAATCAGATGGTACTTCCAAGATGAAAACTACCAAAATTTCTAAGACTTTGAACAAGAAAGATAGAATGGAAATGGACGACGAACTGGAATCTGAAGCATTTATATCAGCAAATGATAAATTACTGGACGATAACAATAAGGTTGACAATGGTGTTCGAATGCTGAAGAAATCTGCTCGTACGGAGACGCATTCATCCACGAGAAAGTTGTCGACCAACAGAGAACATCAATTTTTAAATGGAGCTATAGGCACCGATAATAATGAAGAGGATATTGCAAACTCTAATAAAGATACTGCTGCTATTCTGGATTCCTCTGCTCTGGAAAGCAGTAGCTCAGATTCAGAGTCTGAGAATTCTGCAGATTCATCGGGTTCTGAAGACTCACCAGAGTCTCAAAAATCAGTGGAACCATCACAAATCAAACTACTTTCTAGGGTTCCAAAAGCTAAATCTACCACTCAACATAATTCAAACCGTGAAGACGGAAAACCAACTTCAGAGTCGGACAAATCACTCGCTACACCCATGACTGTGAAAAGGACAAATTCACACCCAAACGGTATTTTCAGAACGCCTATGACACCTCGAAGCTTTATAATATCCAAAAGTTCTACTAAACCCAAGAGAAATTGGACAACTAATTTTTCTTCTACAGAAAGACGCAGTTCCGTAAGCCAAATGCCTACTACACCAAACGGAAATTCAATTGATACACTGGAGAGTAACAAGAAACCTTTGTCACCCAAGAATACTGTAATTTCAGAGCCTCCTACTACGTCAAAGAGCGACAAACGCTTGAAGTCTCCAGAAACATCACACAATGGTTCATTATCGAAAGGTAAAATTGTAAAAGAGAACAACTCAATCACTGAGACGCCGGCTGCAGTCAAACCTGAAAATCCGTCATCTACTGTGAGTACCAAATCAATGACGCCAAAAGTAGCAAAATCTCCCACAACTAAGAAAACCACACCAAAATCTATAAAATCCACAAAGCCCGCATCTGCAGTTTCCAAAACCACAGACAACAACAAACTGCCCGTCATAAAGGTGGAAGCCGCGCGTTCTCCCGCAAAGACATCGCCCATATCGAAAAAGACAAACGACAAAATTGCAAAATTGACAACCACGGGAAAACCCAATTTACTAAACACAAGATTAATATCAAGACTTGACGACGTAAAACAACCTCAAACCACCATTGAAACAAAAAATTCTCACCCCGTCAAACAATCCTACAAACCTCTCAAAATGTTCACCGATGGTGTCAGTTCCGATGACTTTGAGTCAAGTGAAGAATTGACATCGAGCGAAGACTCGGATAGCGAACTAAGTGGAAACGACAGTGACAAGCCTATCAGCAAGTTCAAAAAGTAATGTACATTAGCAACTACACGAATATATAGTTAATATCACACTTATCATGACGACCAAAACGGTATTTTGCAGCCATGCAGCAATGTAGTACATTGTACAGGAGTAAATCATCCTACATCTCCTACAGAATCGTAGACCCACGATAACTCGGGCTCGAATTGCCGCCACGCAGAACCGCCCCACGACAATCCGCGGTAACTAGGTGGTCATCTTGTCAGCAAGTCGCTCCCAATCCTCACGCTTACATATTGAGGTTTTTGGGGGTCATGAGCTTACGTAATCCCATTTCTTTTCACCGTAAACTTCCCGCCATCCCGAATGTCACCGTGGCACGTGACTACTTTTTTTGCAAAAGAAATTAATTTTCACAAGTATAAAACTACTGTTCGGAAATTGCAACCAGAATATTGTGGAGAATTCAGTCCATAGTGTAATTGACATCAGTAACTGGAATTACTGTTTCGACTAAGGAAACACATTTTGTCATACACAGAGTCATAAAACAACATGCAATTATTTCAATCGTCTCACCATTTCAACTACCCATGGGAATATGTCACAGCAGCTAACTGGCAAAAGTACCCAAACGAGCTCAGTACCCATGTTGTTAGTGTTGATATTTTAGACAGAACCATCGATGCAGAACGTAAGGTGCTCCGGACCGAGCGGTTGATTGGGTGCAAGCAGCTGATTCCGCTGTGGTTGAGGTTCATTGTGGGAGGTCAAGAGTACTCATATGTGCGAGAAGTTAGTGAAGTTGACTTGGTCAACAAGACCCTCGTGATGAAATCGTCAAATTTGACATTAAACAACCTCTTATTGGTTAACGAGACCGTCATTTACTCACCAGACGGCAACAGAACCTTATTTACTCAATTGGCCGAAATCACTGCCTATGCCCTGATTTCCAAATTAACTGATAAGATTGAACAATGGTCGGTAGAGAGATTTGGACAAAATGCCAAAATCGGAAAGTTGGGGTTTGAAGGAGTTTTGAGCAAGTTACAACAGACATGGAACGAAACTGGTGATTTGATCAGTAAAGAGTTGGACGACGTTACCGACAAATTGGTAGGGTTAGTCAAGGAGCCTATTGAAGCTATTTAAACATTATACAGCATACATCATTTGAATATTTGAAAGCATAGATACCTCGGAAGTTCAAAAAAGACCATTTTTTGGGCCCAGTTTGAATACGCATAGTTTCATTTCGTCATGGCCATAGTGCCATTCATTTACATTCATTATTTGTTGCATTAGCCAGATTTGGTTTTCATGAACTTACGAATTTGTGTATATACATAGTGTCCATACCTTGTACATAACGAAGTTTGAAAGGAAAATATCTGTAGATTGACGTAGATGTGACCGGTGTTACTAAGCTTAGAATGCTGTGTAAATTTAATGTTCTATATACGGTAATTTTCGTGATAGCTGGGTTCGATAGTACGAAACAGCTATAAATGCTATATAAGATGTAATAAATGTAATAAATATGCAAAATGAAGTAGAAAATGGCAGGTTAATACTTCAAGATAATGACGATTCATCTGGTTAGTAGACGAGTAAATGCAATTAATTGCTGCCACCACCATAAACTTTTACAGGCTGACAGCAATCGTGGGTTTGGGCTACTGGTAGTAACTAAGGAGGCTTTATCAGCTGGACAATTTCCGTTTTTTCCGCTCCTGCTGTAATTGTTGGTTAAAGTTCTTGCGGTCCAATTCTCGCTCGGTGATGATTTCCATAAGTAACTTTTTCAATTCGTTATTTTCGTTAATTAGTTCTAGTTTGACTTTCTCATTTTCGTTAAACTTTGAAAGCAAGTAGTTAAATTCCTTGCACAACTTTAAATACGTCACTTTCAACGTGGTGAATAACGAGATTAGTTTAGACGTGTCCACCATTGATTTCTTAATTATGCTGATGGTAGAAAGATTTGGTTTAACACTAGGGTCCATGTCTGATTTCATGGATTTGGTATTTTTGTCGTTAACTTCGTCATCTGTGACCGACGAAACTGATACTGGAGTGTCAAATAGCGATCCCAGTTCGGATGAACGATTTGGATCATACGGTTTCGACTCATTGAACTCATCGAGCGATAGTATAGCTTTGTTAATCACATCATCGAGGTTATCAGGAATATCGTCATACGATGGAAAACTGGAGTTTTTTGCTTCTACTAACCCCGACGTTCCAATTGCATCGCAATTGGGTCCAGGACAGGAGGAATCACCACCATTTGTCAGTATATTACCGTCTAAATCATTTGCTAGTTCAGGAAAGAGCTGGTGTAACTCAGGCGAGCCTTCTCTTGAGATGTCCACCCGCTCTATTGAGGACACCGTATCCATATGATGTTTTTGACTCGTTTTATCTTCTCCCGTGTCTTCTGTACTGTTTGTGGGTGTCATGGTACAAGGTGTTCTTTAGTGTAGTCAAGCTCATCGCCAAAAAATTTAGAGATGCCCGTCCTGTATTCAGATAACCGTTCCAAACGCAACCAAGTCACCGTGAAGAGGAAGAAATCGTACCGCGAACGGCACTGCGGATACAGCGAGCGCGAGTCAAGACAATCGGACCCGTTTCTGGTCTCAAAATAGTAGTCCCAGTGTTACTTTCCTTGTAGTCACCTTAACCAGAATGAAGCTTATGAGAAAGCATAGAGAATCACCAAAAAAAATTACCTGATCCAGCCAGCAGTTGTACTGTGGAGATTGTCTAAATTGTGATACTCGTGTTGTTCCAATTGTAGAACCTGGTTAACAATTTTGGTGTTTCATGAGAATTGCGTAGTTTATAGTGGTGAAATGTACGGTGACCAAAACCCATAATAAGACATAAATGCACAGTGAGAAAGCCAATAATAAGACAAAAATCACAGTAGTGAATAATAACTGGACACACAACGAGGTGCTCTCGTGTGTGTCGATCTGGTATCTATGCGATACAGTCCTGTGTATCTGAGTTTTACTGAGAAAATGTCACTGGACCTTGGCTGGTTTCCGTCCCTCAAATTGGTTTGGTACCTGAAAACACGCATAACGCGAAAACGACAATAACTACTTACTTCCATTACATAGACTACACAATTGCGATAAGGACATCGCGTATACTTAATTCTGTTTAGTTATATAGGCTGTCTTGCTAGGATCGAACAACAATGGCCACAGTTGAACAGTGTCAGCAGGCCATCTTGATGGAATTGCAAATGATGTTGTCTACCGTCAACGACATCAACGCCAACTTGGTGAAGACTAACAAGTTGCTTGAAGAGAACCCGGCTGCTCGCTCGCTGGAATCGTACAACCAAGTAGTGCGTGCAAACGTAAGAGTATTGCGCGATATCCTTAATGTTTTACTGCAACCGTGAACAATCTGTGTTTTTCTGTGGGTCTAGCGATTCTCATTATTGTGAAATTTTGTTTACATTACTGATTTCCGTTTTACTTTCTTGACTTGCTGCCAAAATGGATTCCCACCAGTCCAGGATTGTTGATAAGTATGTAGATGAAGCTCTTGGTCATTCTGACAGCGAGAACCTCGACTCAGACGACGATATAGATAAGTTGTTGGACGATGTAGACGATCAGTTTCTACAAAGCCATCGTCAACAGAGACTCCAACAGTTGAAGGCACAATTCAGTGAAATCAATTCGGCTATTGGCTCGGGCAATGTAGGAGTGCAAACGGCCATCAGGGAGCTGGATGTCATGTCTTGTGTTACTTGCAGCGAGACTGTGGTAATTCATTTCTTTCAGGAGAATTTTGAAAAATGCTCTGTTATCAATAAATTCATGGACCAATTGTCGGAACGGCATTTGACAGTAAAATGGGTGCGAATTAATGTGCTAAACGCCCCGTTTTTGGTGGAGAAATTGAAAATCAAAGTTTTGCCATGTCTCGTTATCTACAAAAATCTGAACTTATTCTTGAAAATCTTGGGGTACGAATTCAATGGAAACGACTTGAACGCGACTCCCACGGTACAAAAACTAGAGAGCTACTTGTATCTACACTCTGTGTTGCCGAGAAAGTCAGCAAAGTTGGGATCAAAACCTAGTAAAGACGTCAACCACGAGTCAGATGACGACTTGGATTTGTAATGACATCACGATGCGGATAAGTTTAAACTATAGGGTTGTGACAGATAGTTTATAATTACAAATGCAGATCTGCACTCTGTTCAAAACGACGAGTGGGGGATTTTACCGTTGGGGACTCGATTACTACAATTGGCCAGTCAGTACCACCATATCCCTAATAGGAAAATTAGTACATCTGATTCACCCCAGCCCACTTCGTTACCATGGAAAATAATGCCAATTGAAGTCTCGTAAAATCATCCAGACAGACAATGCCACAAATGTCCGAGGATACGACAGTACAAGTGCTATGACATTACATATATTAACCGTCGTATATACAACTAGTTGACATTAACATTAACATTATCTATAAATTCATCAAATGTACCAATTGAATTGGCTATGTACAAAGAAATAAAACCGCAGATGTTGCGGGGCTTGAAATGGGGATCAAACTTATCTAGCGAGATCTACAGGTCAAAGTGTACCACAACGACTTGTACCAGCTCATGGGTTTCTCTTGTAGAAACTCCGCGTACATCTTGTAGGGGTTATCTTGGGCCCTAGAAAAGTCGCCGTCGACATTGGGGACAAAACTACTGTTGGACGGCCTGTTCAGTAACACTAAATCTCCAAGCATCGCCAGTAATTCAACGATAGTTGGTGAAGGTATAGTTGACTATCGGCTAAGCAGGAACGCTCCATCAGGGCTGCAGCCCTGATTCCTGATTATTATCATGTGCCACTAATCACGTGATACAATTCCACGACATTTTCTTCTCGCCAGGTGATTTTGAGCCTATGCACGACGGTGAAAATTACTAGTGAAGAGTTTTCCAGTCCTCATGGTGAAAATTAAATTCACCACGGTAAGAAAGAAGCATTTTTTGCAGACAAGCCTAACAAGTTAAAATGCAAATTTTCGTCAAGACTTTAACTGGTAAGACTATTACCTTGGAAGTTGAATCTTCCGACACTATTGACAATGTCAAGTCCAAGATCCAAGACAAAGAAGGTATTCCACCAGATCAACAAAGATTAATCTTTGCTGGTAAACAATTGGAAGACGGTAGAACTTTATCTGACTACAACATCCAAAAGGAATCTACCTTGCACTTAGTCTTAAGATTAAGAGGTGGTGGTAAGAAGAGAAAGAAGAAGGTCTACACCACCCCAAAGAAGATTAAGCACAAGCACAGAAAACACAAGTTGGCTGTCTTGACCTACTACAAAGTCGACAACGACGGTAAGGTTGAAAGATTGAGAAGAGAATGTCCTCAAGCTACCTGTGGTGCTGGTGTCTTCATGGCCAACATGAAGGACAGACAATACTGTGGTAAATGTCACTTGACCTTGAAGAAGGCTGATTAAGTTAATTACGATTAATTCATCTTAATTACTTGATTGACTAAACTCTTGTTTATATTATCTTTTATATTTAATATTACAATAGTATACTAATCCTGTACTCTCCCAGCAGTTTAATATGCTAACACTCTGATCAGAGTGAACTACGTGTAAGATATTGGCCTATTGGCAATCAGTGTTCATTTATTTTGAACTGGATAATTTTGCAGGACATCTCAGTTGCAGTTATTGAAATGGCTGCAAATATTTATGTAGAGGAGGGCTTGATGTCAAATTCGAACCGATGTTCACGTAGATGGCTTATATTTCTGTATTTGTGGCTACTTTTTGTCCATCTTATAAAGTCTATTGGAATCGTCAATGCCAAATGCGGTTTTTACTGGTTCATAAGGATTGGTCTTTGCATGCTCCCAAGTTTCCATAATAACTTTCTTCATTCGTTCGATACTTTCGTCTGATTGTTGGTAATGGAAAGCCAATCTACCAGGAAACACTTTCACACCGTGCTTCTTTGCTGATGCTTCGAAAACTTCTGGATTGAACTTGTTGGCTTTAAAGTCAATGAATACAAAATTGGTTTCCACCGGATGTTCCAAAGCGATATTCTTTTCCTTACAAAAGTCACCAATGATTTTGGCATTTTCGTGGGTGTTTTTCAACTTGGGCCAGTTTTCGTCAATTGCTGTCATCGCCATCACCGCCAAGATCCCGCTTTGTCTGATCCCACCACCGCACTGTTTCTTGAAATGATTGGCTTTATTGATGAATTTCTCCTCTCCTACAAGCACCGAGCCAATTGGGGCACCAATTGACTTGGAAAGACAAATCGATACGGAATCAAAATACGAACAGTATTCTTTGAAGGAAACCCCAGATTCTACGGAGGCATCCCAGAGTCTTGCTCCGTCAAGATGCAATCTAATATCGTTAGCTCGACAAAACGCCGAGATCTTCTTAATTTCGTCCAATGGGAAAATCATCCCGTGCAAGGTGTTTTCCAAGCAGATCAATTTCGTAGGAGCAGCGTGGATTTCTCCATCATCGGGAATGATATGAGGAAGAATATCGTCGTCAAGCGTCAAATGGTGGGAATTCTTGGGCAGGATGGGCTGCGACATTGCCTGAGACAAACACGCGAGACCAGCAGCCTCATCTTCGTACACATGAGCTCTGAAATCACATAAGATGGAGTATGGAGGCTGGAATAAATTAGTTCTGATGGCAATTTGATTTGATAATGTTCCAGAAACACAATAGAGGGCCAGTGGTTTGCCAGTCAATTCGCACATTTTCTTCTGCAATTGATTGGTAGAGTCATCTTCGTCGTAGACAGAGTCGCCCACGGTAGCAGACGAGAGTGACTGGATCATTGAAACCGTGGGGGTGGTGAAGGTGTCGGATCTGAACTCGAACTCGGCGGCATTGGTCTCGAAATTGGACAAGTCCATGGTTGCAACAATATATATACACTATAAGGAAGAAGAAGCAAGTTAGTAAAATGCACTAATAAAAGTGTAGCACAAAAGACGAAGACGTTAACTAAGAGGGTCGAAGTAAAACGAGTATCAGAACAGGCTCGACTACGAGCCAGGGTTAGTGACAGGCTTACGACGGCGCCGCACCGGTGCCCGATCGCTATCGCACTACGTATTGGCCTTATCGGTGCCGTGACACACAAAATACGCTATACTAAGACCAATACCACGATTGCCAAACGGCCAGCAATTTCAAGACGATCAGCACCACAAACTAATTGTCCTCGAGACACAGACGCGCCAACAGCAGCTACATTGGATTGTTCTACCCATTGGTACTACCAGATCTATCGGTAGTGAGTAATCCATCTTGGGCACGCTTAGTAAGCCAGCGCGGGACGCTAACTATGGAGCAACCGGGGGATGCGTTCGTGGCCCAAATAGGCAGGATGGTGCGCATCACCTCGATTTTGCGATGGTCGAATTTACTCTACGAAACGGAGATACCAACGATGCCACCGGTGGAAAATTAAGGTGCGTGTGGGGGAGGGGGAGATTTGACTGCGAGCAATCGGGCAATTATTTGCGCTTTTCCAAAGGAGTGGTGAAAAAGCATTGTTTGTAAATTGCCATGGTGATTAGCCACCGGTGGCATGCCGCCCTGGAGTAGTATAAATTACATCGATATCGCAGTTTGGGTTTTTTGTAAGTTTGTAGTTTTTTCTGTAGTTTCGTCATGTCGCAATTATTCCAAGATATCACATTGCCAGATGGCAACAAGTATACACAACCACTTGGGTTGTTCATCAACAACGAGTTTGTTGCCTCCAAGTCGGGGAAAAAATTCGATTCCATCAACCCAGCAACATCCGAAGTTAACGCATCGGTGTACGAAGCCGATGCTGCTGATGTTGATGTCGCGGTAGCTGCAGCCAAGACTGCGTTCAAATCGTGGAGAAAGGTCACTGGCGTAGACAGAGGGAAGATGTTGTCCAAATTGGCCGATTTGATGGAATCTCACCGAGATGTGTTATCAGCAATTGAAGCATGGGATTCTGGTAAACCAAAGGCCCAAAATGCAGTATACGACATTGACGAGTCTATAAATTGTATTAGGTACTTTGCCGGCTGGGCTGACAAGGTCCACGGGAAGGTGATTCAAAACGACTCTAAAAAATTCGCTTACACTATTCACGAACCATATGGTGTTTGTGGGCAAATTATTCCTTGGAACTACCCAATTGCCATGGCAGCGTGGAAATTGGCCCCAGCGTTAGCCTCGGGAAATGCCATTGTGTTGAAAACATCAGAAATCACCCCATTGTCGATGTTGTACGTTGCTACTTTGGTCAAGGAAGCAGGCTTTCCTGCCGGGGTATTCAACATTATTTCTGGATTTGGTGCTACTGCTGGTAAGGCACTTGCTACCCACCCAGACGTTGCCAAAATCGCATTTACTGGGTCCACTGCTACCGGTAAGTTGATTCAGCAAATGGCAGCATCGAATCTTAAGGCAGTTACTCTCGAGTGTGGTGGTAAATCTCCATTGATTATCAGAAGCGATGCCGATTTGGAACAAGCAGCAAAATGGGCCGCTTTCGGTATTATGCAAAATCAAGGTCAAATCTGTACTTCCACGTCGAGAATTTACGTTCACGACAATATTTACGACAAATTCTTGGACATATTCTCCAAGCACGTTCAAGAAGAATACAAACAGGGCCATATGTTTGATAATAATGCCGTCGTAGGACCACAAGTCTCCAAGATGCAAAGAGACAAGGTCTTGTCTTACATTGAGATTGGTAAGAAGGAAGGAGCACGGGTCGTTTTAGGTGCCGAAGCAAACACCACCGGTGATTTATCTAAGGGATACTTCATTAAACCAACCATTTTTGCCGACGTCAAGCCTCACATGAGAATCGTCAAAGAAGAAATCTTTGGCCCCGTTGTTTCAGTTGGAAGATTCACCACTGATGACGAGGTGATTGGATACGCCAACGATTCCGAATACGGGTTGGGTGCTGCTATTTTCACCAAAGACTTAACTGTAGCCCATCAAATGGCAGCAGATATCGAAGCTGGGATGGTGTGGATCAACTCATCAAACGACTCCGATGTCCATGTCCCATTTGGTGGTGTGAAAATGAGTGGTGTCGGTAGAGAGTTGGGAGAATACGGTTTGTCGATCTACACACAGGCAAAAGCCGTCCATGTCAACTTGGGCAACAAATTGTAATTTAGACCTTATTCTGAACCAAGCAAGTATATAGCAATAGATGTGCAAATTTGGATTTGGTGTCTGTACCTATAACGTAGAATTTTGCAACCATACAGTTTTTTGCAGCCAAAATTTGAACCTCCAGCAACAACGCGAAATTACCACCAAATCTCCTCGGACTTGATATCTATCGTATTACCACCCTCCACTACGATTTAGATGAGCTGTTGACTACGCCGTCTTGGTATCTTTGGTTGAAAACGTTTGATTGCGATGTGGGGGTGGTCGTGCGACATTCTGGATTTATGGAACCCCTATTCTCAATGAGGAAATGAAATCATGAAATTACTCTTGTTGAAAACCCATCAAAATATAGAGGAAAGGTGAAGATGAAGTATGGAATCGGGACGGATGAAGTAGCATATTCGATTGAGAACTTGAAATTCTCGGAAAAGTCTGTCTCAACCAGAAAAACCTCCCAATCTTCAAACCGTCTCCCCACCCAAAGAGTATATGGTCAACCGAACGAGTACATCTTGAATGTTTTACCGCGATCTGTGTTTGAACATGTGTTGCTATTTGTTGATCAGTTTGACTTGTGTAATCTCCTGTTAACTTGCCGTGAAATTAACGAACTTTCCACTGCACGGTTATACAACCGGATCACCATTGATTTGAACTGTGATTTTCCACTATCGTATCAAGGCGACTCGAAACGGTACATTCGAGAATGTGGAATGAAATACATTCACAGTTCATTAATCTTTACCAAAGATAACCTTATCAGGTTCTTTTTCACTATATGCTCCAACCAACATTTGGTCGATAAGATCCGATTTTTCATCTTTGATAAATGTTATGACGATTCGGGAGGTATGAGCGTGCCGTCGCTTCAGTCGAAATTTGTGCTGTTTTTCCAAAAGAATTCTTCTAAAATGAACTTTTTGCATATCTCCTTCATTGATTTCGAGCATGGAATCCAAAAATTAACCACCTTTCTATCCCAAGGCAATATCAGACAAAAAATATTCAAACTCTTTTTACGAAAGTTGGATGATTTTGATGCGCCATTTATTCCAGCATGTTTAACGAACCTATTTTTATCTTTAGATGAAACCGACTTGATTGACGATAATGGAAATCCCATTGTTATCGATTTAAACAGCCACCCATACAATGTTTTCAACAGCTTATTCACATTGACTTGTAGCACGAAAAACCAAATGGGTCTCCAGATTGTCAAATCCATTCGATTATTGAACGACAATGTGAAGTTGAGGTTGAAAGGATTAACGATATTTCATTGTCATAATGAAAATGCCCTATCGGAGGAAATTCAATACACTGATTCGTCTGATGAAGGAGAGCCAAAGAATCTAGTGAAATTTAACAAAATAGCACAGAAAAAACTAGACTTTTCTATTCTAGAACAAAAGTTTGATTTGAGCTACCTTTCCCATCTATATCTCCGAGTCGATTGTATGGAGCACAAATTGAGTACATGCAAGTGTTTTGAAAAGTTCTTCAATAATTTTACTGAGTACTCTAAAGCACATGGTGGATTACCCAAACTCAAGAGTTTTGAAGTTGAAAGTTTCCCAAGTTTTGAATGGTTGACACCAATACCAGCGTTAGAAAATGTGTTAAAGCCTTTGGGTGGATTTATAAAATCGTTAAACAGTATTGAACGCTTAACGATCGATTTCCTGACACCGGGATTTAAAATGTTTGATAATGATGGCCGACAACCGGCGATATTCATTAACAAAATGGATGAAAGCATTATGGAGGAATTCTTTTTGAGTTTATTTGAGCCACTTAGTAAAATTACTATGAATTTGAAGACATTGCAACTATCTGATTTCTTAACCAGTTTTATATACTACAAGGCTGATTTTTATCATTCATTTTTACACACTTGTCAATGTTGGGGGTGTGATTTGGTATTAGAGAAGTTGAAAGAGATGTTCTACCCTATAACGTTAAACTCGTTGGACGAAGATGATGGCAATGATAGTGACATTGAAGAGACGTACTATTTGTTGGTAGGGTACATACTAGGGAAATTGCAAACTGATAGAGAGGTGTGTGTGCCGATTGAGGATCGGACATACAAGTATGATAAATACCCTATTTACAAGGGCCAACCACATATATTGCATCAAGGTTTCCACACACCATTAAGCGAGAAAGATAAATCCAGTGTGTGCAAGTGCAACATTGATGAGGATCCTTTAGGGAAGCTGGAACTAAACATAGATAATTTAGTGACTACGTACATCGTCCATCAATTGGATCCAATGGTGAGATTTTTGCGAAAGATATTTATGGGCCTTGACAATTTGGTTATACATGGTATACATTACCGTCACGATAGAGGCTCAAGAAGATTTGTTCCCATTTTTGACGAGCCGCTGTATCCATTAGAGTTACTTAATCTTAAATGTCATGCCATTCGCCATGGTATTAACCCAAGTGGTCCATTTGGGTATTTCATGAAACATAGACGAAGTGCGTACGACGACTAGGAATGTGTGTATGAGATGGCAGAGTATTAAAAGGATTACGGGACAGTGAACTGATGTAGATGATGACATTTTTCGAAAAAGTAGTATTGCATTCTACGCTTGATGAATTGCTTCTGTGAACCCCGATCAACAGAATCAACAAAATGTGTGCCCAGCCAAGCCCTCTTGACGTGGATAGTGTACATGGACCTACGATTAGTTCCGGCAGTGGTACTGGTGAAACCTGCGTTACCCTTCTCGCAGTGTAGAAGCAATGGCATTACGGCAACTGCACAGCAAGATTCGTTGCAGGTGGGAAGCCGATGCAGCTTCGGACCGGCATTGTTCCATATGTTACATTTATTCAAGTATGGCAGGTGCGGTATCTCACCGAAAACCATCGGCATGCGGTTGGCGCTGTGGCAAGCAAATCGTGTGGCACAAATCTCTGGGCAACCTGAAACAGCAAAAATGCCCTTTCATGTCCTGTGGAGCACCACTGACACATCTTCCTCTATACAAAAACGTCAAACCACGCACAGTGCCAGAAACCAGCCAACTAGCAGCGAACCCATCGTGTGGTAGATTCCCAAAATGATCAGCCACAGTAGGTACCCTCATCGCGACGATTTCTACCTCTTCTGGACCAAGGGTTTTCATGGCGTTGTAAAGCAGGACGGCCTTATTGTTATTGTCGTCCTGTAGGTATTGCAGGTGCAAATGTAGGAAATTTTATCCTTCGAGGCACACTGATAATATTCAGGTATTGCATAGGGCTTTGTTTTTCACGGAAATTTATTTATTATACAAGTACGATACTACTTGTAGCGAAGGTGTATGTGGATATTGGGGTAAATAGAGAATATATACATAATATTATTGCTGAGACGTTTCTATTTTATATTGTGTGATGATAATGTATCATGGCGGAGCCCTGGACAGTGGCGATCCCCAGGACGGACATGGTAGAAATAGCCATGTCGACGAGATATTGTACTTGCAGTTGTACAACTACTTGAAGCAGAACGGGCATCATGACACGGCGTCGTCGTTGTTGTCGGAATGCTCACAACATAACGTTACGATTGACCCTACTCAATCCCCCGACAGCTGCTTGTTGGAATGGTGGTCTATTTTATGGTCGGTGCAATCCAATATAAACCCGTCGATGAACCAATTATTCAACAAAACAAAGCAGTTTCCAAACATGACGCATCAACAGAAAGGACCACCCGGGGCGCAAGATGCCGTTAAGCCCGTGGTTCCGGTTTCTGACACAAGCGAAAACATGCCTCCTCCCAGCAACAGGCTAACCAATTACTCCCAGCAGATGCGATTACAGCAAATCAAGCAACAGTTTCAAAACCAGCAGTTGCAACATGCCCAGATGATGCAGCAGCAAAACGCGGCTATTGGCGGATCTTTGCCTATAGTACAACCTACCAATCCTCAAACCAATAATGAAGCAATTAACGATTACCAAATTAATCTTTTGCGGATGGAAAATCAAAATAAGCTTCAAAAACAGCAGTTTATGATAAAGCAGCAGCAGATGCAACAGCAGCCACAGCAACCTCAGCAGCCTCAGCAATCTCAACAAGCTCAGGGTCAGGGTCAGGGTCAACATCAGACTCCAGCTCAACCTCTGGGCCAAGGACAACACCCAGCTCAACCCCAGCCTCAACCACCATCTCAGGCCCAGCCTCAATCGCAGCCTCAAGTTCAGTCTCAAAACCAGCCACAAGCTCTGGCCCAGGCTCAGGCCCAAATGCAAGCACAAGCTCAGGCTCAGGCCCAGGCTCAAATGCAAGCTCAGGCTCAGGCCCAGGCTCAGGCCCAAATGCAAGCACAGGCTCAAGCTCAGGCTCAGGCACAAATGCAAGCGCAGGCTCAAGCTCAGATGCAAGCACAAACAGCAAAGTTCAATGGTCAATTCCCTCAGGGTGTTCCAATGAACCCAAATCAAATGCGAGGTCCAGTCTTAGACCCAATGCAAATCCAGAAACAACAGGCACAACAAAAGGTCAATCAACCATCAAGCCAACCACTCCCCCCACAACCAGTTGCAAACCAATCACCCCGTAGAACACCACGGTCAGCGCCAAATCAAACTCCAATGACAAACTCATCGCAACCAATGCAACTCATGCAACCAATGCAACAAAGAATACCACCACAAGGGACGCAGTTTGGTCCAGGACAAATGCCAATGGGTCAAACCTTGGCGAACCAAGGACAAAACTCGCAAAATCAAGGCTTTCCCGGTACTTCTATGGATCCTGTTAATGGATCTATGTATGACAAGAACAAGTTACTAGACAATAATGACAATTTTGACAATTTCGATCCCACGGCTAGTGGTAGACAATTTGCATCCGAAGGTAGACTCAAAGTTGGACTGGTTCCAATTCATGAGCGGTTATCTATGCCACCTCAGGGCAACCAGCCTCCTGGAGGCATGAACATGATGGAAGGTGGAGACTTCGATCTAGGGTCTATCATGGGAAACAATATAATTGAGTCAGACTGGTTTAGTATGATGGGGTCAGGACCAGGATTTACTTAACCTAGACATAATTGCGGACGAAATATTACAATTACATGGGCAATAGCATTGTACGGCGCAGGGCCCAAGACAGCGACACTGCCGTACTTTTCTTTTGTTAGAATCATTTCAATCACTATGTGGAATCACCAGATGATCTATGTATACTTTTGTACTTTAATCTTTGTAATACTATACATTTACATTCACCTAATCGACAATTGCTGCAGTAGTTAGTAACCCAGGCGTGGCAGAATTGTGTATGATTGTAGCCGTCTACAAGAAGGACCTGTGATGAGCCTCTACGTCAGCATGCACGGGATACCCCAGATTATTCAGAACAGAGCGTGTGCACCGCTCCAGTTTACAGGCATTGTACAGTAGCTACGTGTGTAATCATCGTATATCTCCGGCACCATCTCGTATTAAAATTTGGTAACTACAAGGGTCTCATCTGACTGCTCTTCACAAGAGACAAAAAAAAGGCAATCTAGACACAAATGGTGTACCAATTCTGCACTATCAGGCCAGTATCTCAACAATTGCCATTTCCGGTGGTCGTGTAGTGCTTATGTCCCAGCTACTCTGTGGTGGTACCGTTCTCGTCACATCCATTTCTGGCCTCGAGAACCTCGGTTCTGAGGCCCCAGCCAAAATCATACCACAAGAAACACTTCAGTTTATCACCTTCCTACGAACCATACACAAATTCTACCACTACAACCCCCCACACCACGCAACAACCCAACTCCTGTCGTAGCTTGCAACTGACCCCGTTTTACACAATGGCCCACTAGCACCCTTTTTGCACCCATCGCCCCAAAACCGCCTACCCATCGCAAAACCCCTCTACCGTTACACCAGCGCTACCATCACCGTAACCGTTTGTTTTGATCAAAACAATACACCTGCACAGATCTCCACTAACTTGTACATCTGATTTACCCGCTAGGTAAATAAAGTAAATTATTACGCTTTCCAGTTAAGTGTGACAAACGGCACTTTCTACGAACAACCAAGTATTTTAGTCCATACTGCTGGATTCGTTACGCTGCGTTGTATCTGTGTGCCGATTTTTGTGGGAATTTCTGGTGTTTTTTCCCGAAGTTGGATTTTCCCGATTCACAAACTGCTCCACAGCATTCCCATTTTTGTCGACAAAGCTGCTGGTAGCTTGGGTCTCGCAAATACAATATCTGCTTGTCAATTGACTTCCACTCATTAAGTTGGCACATTTTTCACGTTTTGATCCACTATCCTGTGGCCCCTAATAGATTGGTTTTTGATCAAAATATCCCATCGGTAAATACCAGAGTTTTTCAGGTTCAACTATTTCCATTTGCATGTCACATCTCCGTTTGCAATGAATCTAGATAGATTTAACCCTCTATCCATGTTTGGAGACCGGTCCAAAGCAAGTCAACCCCAGCCAAATGAGGTGGTACCGTTGAATGACTCGGAATTCTCAGACTGGGGTATCGATGATACTATCACGGCGGATTTGAAGAGTCCATATACGTTTCCTGGTCCTCATCCAGGCAATTCCATTCCTTATTACAACCAACCATACGCCAATAGCCGATCATTTTCATTCAATTCAAATGGTAGTTTTTCGAGCTCTAAAAGAGTTATTTCTAGTGGTAAGCCACGAGGTGACTTTTACTCAAACTTGCAGAATTACAGAGCAAATACCGAATTGATTTCCCAGTTCATTTCTACTTATATCCGGATTGATCCTATTGACCGTACACTTTGGGAAAAGTTCAAATACACTTTAATCACATCCAACTTGCTCGATGATTCCATGATCCTTTCCAAGAATGAACAGTCGCTTTCGAATTTATTACAAAATAATCCATCCTTGAAGCATGATCATGTAATTGCTAATTTCCGTACAAATTTTGATTGCAATTTCAATTTGATTTTGATTCTAATCAACTTAATAATTACCCTGATAAAAACGTCATGCAATCGTAACATGTTGACAGTTCTTTTGGTACTGGTGTTAAAATTGATTCGTCTTCACAAATTAAGATTGGCCATTTTATCGAATAAGAATATGAATCACTTGAATCAATTTTTGTTGTCAAATTACAAAATTAATAAGCATTTGATTTCAAGTTTGATTCAACTCAAAGAATTACACTTATATAATGGCATTAATGGTGGTTTGATTACAGACGAGGACGATTTAACTCGCTACAAATACAACTTAAAATCCAATTTGTTGAATTCGGTATATTTTCTTAATTCCAACCTCATGAATTCAATTAACGATTTATTTCACTTGATTAATGGTGATGTGTTTGAGCAATATGTCTCAATTAACAACATTAATTTGGGAATTATTAGCGAGCAAACTAAAAAGTTCGAGTCACCTGTGGATGAAGCGGTCTATTCAATTAACAGGTTCAATCAGTTGCGTAAATTGTTTATTTGTCAACTTTTATCAATTAACGAAAAGAATAACAAAAAGAACTTTTTTGTTTACCAGTTAATGGATAATTTCAATCTACCAGAAGGCATTGACACTCCCAAGAACTTGAATGACAAACTAATTTCCATCTCAAATATATTCACAGACCAAAATAAAATCTTGCAAAATTTCAATTTGATCTTTGACAAGTTTTCGCAAACAAGTAAATTAGTGAAGCAATCACATGAAAATGAGGATATTTTAGATGTTGGCAAACCAGAAAATGAAAGTCCAAGTGACGTCAATTTGGTCAGCTTGGTGGAAAAATTGGAATCATTGGTCACAAATTTCAAATACTTTCACAAGTATAATCAATCTACGAAATCCATAAATAATATTGATGAGTTAAATGAAAAGATAATGATTTTCAATCAATTCAATGATGAACTCTCAAAAGTTAAGGAATTGTACCAGTTGTGTGCGAATGATTTGAATAACGACATTTACCTGGCACAAAATTGTTACCTGGCTTCCTCGACAGAAGGAAGTAGTATGAAATCACCACAACCAGAAAGGGGTGAATTTAGTTTAAAATCGTTTCATAATGCATCCATAAAAAAACGATTTTCTTTACCCGCATCAACAGGCACTCAAGTGGATGGGTTATCTAGCCCCGTTCAAAGATCCGACAAACAAAAAGACAGAAATAGTACAAGTTCTTCAGGAAAGAAATACAAACGATTGTCGGCTGGTCTAGGTTTAGGTTTGTTGACTGTTGTTGAAGAGCAGTCAAATTCAAACTCGAAAACTAAATCCACAAAAAGTTCCGATTCCAATGGTCTCCCTGTCTCTTATGATGACAATTACATTAATATTTTACCTCCACAAACTTATGAAACATACAATCAATCCACATTAGACCAATTATCAAATAATACAAAAGCGAAAAAATTAAGCTTCAGTTTAAGAAACTCCAATCGATTTTCTTTGAACTCAATGTGTTCAAATGTAAGCGGTGTTACAGATTTAATTAGTTCTACACAGTTGACAAATTATGATGATGAGCAGGACGATATCAATGATTCGAACATTTCGAAAATATCAAAAGAAGAGTTAAGACTTAAGTTGGAAGAAAGTTTCAGTCGAATATATAATTTGGAGAATGAAAACAAGATTTTGAAATCGAATCATCAAGATATTGTGGAGGAGAATGAAAGTGAGAAGAAAGTGAGCTTTGAAAGCACCAAGGAACTCACGAATAATAATGACAAGACTGAAGGGCCTCCAGAAAATAGCGCCGAAAATGATAAAGTATCCAAAACCTTAAGGAAGGAAAGATCCAAATCAAGAATTATAGATGGATCATTTTTAAATGAGCTAGAGCAAACATTAAACAAACAGACATTGGAAGATGTTTCATAATTGTTTGCTGGTCATTAAATTTAATTCGATACACAAAGCATAGAGTGCTTCGCAATGTATATTATGTACGTTATAGTTTATATACGTTAAGCTTTTTTGATACTAGTTACGAAGTTTCAATGTAATTACTGAAAATATTTTATTGTCAATTTTTACAAGGTATATTCTTATAATGCTGGGGTAGCATTTCCTGAAAATCTACCTTCTCCCTCATGATACAACTCTTCTAATCTTTTAGAACTCAATGGATCTTCCGGTGTCTTCTTCCCTGATGGAGTCGAAACACCTGGAGTTGGAACAGCTGACAGTTTGGAAGAACTCATAGACGAATCCATGTCACCGTCGTCACCCAATAACAAAAATGCGACATCTTTCTTCTTGTTTTTGTCTTCTTCCTTTTTATTTGGAAGACCTGCTTTGCCTTCCATAACAACTTGTTGAACTTGTTCCTTCTGCTTGGCTCTATCTCTCATACGTTCTTCGATACTTCCCTTGGTTAACAATCTGTACACCGTGACTTGTTTCTTTTGACCCAATCTATGGGCTCTATCCATCGCTTGTGAATCAATGGTTGGGTTCCAATCAGAATCATAGAAAATAACCGTGTCTGCAGCAGTCAAGTTGATACCTAACCCACCTGCTCTAGTAGATAATAAAAACACAAAGATCTCTGGTTTGGTTTGCCAGTCATGAACAAGATCACGACGATCATCCAATTTCGAAGAACCGTCCAATCTGATGAACTTGTGTTGTCTATAAGTTAAGTATTCTTCCATTAAATCCATCATTCTTGTCATTTGGAAATAAAGTAACACTCTGTGATCCTCCTTCTTCAATTCAACCAATAATTCATCCAATTTAGCCAATTTACCAGACTCGGTAATAAATCTATTAATTGATGGCATTCTGATGTTTGAATAGTCCATCAAAGTATTAAGCGTTTGTGGTAACATGTTGGATTTAGGCCACTCATTAACCGGTATCTTTTCCGATAATAACTTGTGTTCTTCATTCAACGACATTGGCATCAATGCTGATCGGACTTTTTTATCAAATAATGCATCTTCTACCTTGAATGTAAATGAGATACGGTTACATTTGAATTCAATTGGTGGCGCGGACGCTATCGGTTCGTATGCTGGTTTTAATGCATTGATTCGTGAGCTTTCGTAGACACGGGTTTTCACGCTGTGGATTTCTTTCAAGTATTCCGAGTTTGTGATTCCATTGTAGTTGTTTTCATATTCATTAATTAACAACATCTTATTTGTGGGTAAGTAGTTTTCATCATCGTAGAAATACTTGAAACGATTAATTCCTCCATAGTTGCTATCATTGTAACGTTGGGCATCAATGGCGCGCTCAAGGATATTTTGTTTTGAAAGAGATTTAAGCTCTTGAGGTGAGGTATTAACAAACCGTAACCAGCCAAACCCTTCATTTTTGCTTGTATTTTCGGGATCGTAAATATTGAACATTTCGTACACTTTTGATTTAGAAGTATCGTCATTCTCAAACGATGGTTCTAACAATTCGTCATATACCAATTGAGGTAAGTCATAGTTAATGAGGTTAACACTACTGTATAGCACCTCCAAGTCATTAGTTTCCCGCAAAAACGATCCAGTTTCAGCAAAGCTATTAAATGCAAACGGTGATTTAACGTCTGCTCTTTCAAATAAATCAGGATGGTTACAAACTTTTCTAAATTGCATAACCAAATTGATCAATGATGTGGAATCGTCACCATTGCTATTTGTTGGGTCTAACAAATCAAGAATAGAGATTTGAGACTTCAACATTTGGTAGTATTTCTTCTGTCTATTAGTCAAGTTACAGTAGACATCAATTTCTTTCTTATCACCCAATTCACTTTGAACATTCTTCTTGATACGTCTTAACATGAAAGGCTTTAAGATAACGTGTAATCTCTTTAATTGTTGCTCGTCTATATTTGTGTTGGATTGAGCATGACTTTCAATATCTTTTGAGAACCAGTCACTAAACTCATCATGAGAATCAAAAATTGAAGGCATAATGAAATGCAAAAGCGCCCATAATTCTTGCATGGAGTTCTGAATTGGTGTACCTGTTAATAACAATCTATTACGACAACTGAAAGATAACAAAGTTTTCCATCTTGAAGATTGCGACGATTTAATAGCTTGTGCTTCATCTAGAATCATGTACTGCCACTTCATCTTTTGGAAATAAGCGGCATCAGCAACAACCAATTGATATGACGTAACCAAAACGTGAAATGGCGCATCCTTGCCGTATCTTAAACTTTTTCTATCCCAGAACTTTCTTAAAATTTTTCTATCCTTTGCATTCCCCCAATATGGTAAAACTTTAAAATCAGGTACGAATTTTGTGATTTCTTGTTGCCAATTGTGCAACGTTGAAGCTGGTGTAACAACCAAAAATGGTCCCCAGATATTGTGAGTTTCAGCTAAATATGACAATAACGAGATGGATTGGACGGTTTTACCCAAACCCATTTCATCGGCTAAAATACCATTAATACCTTGTTCATATAAGTTAGCCAACCAGTTCAACCCTTTCAATTGATACTCTTTCAATTCACATTTCAACAATTCGGGTTGTGTTACCGAAAGATCACCAATCAAGGTCGGATTTTGGAAGTTCATTTCCTCACCGTTGGTGTCTGGGTTCTTAAATGGATCATCGTCAAATTCATTTGTCATCGACTGAGCAGCAGTCAATGCCGATTGTGCATTAGCAGCAGCTGCCTTACGCAACTCTTCATCATTATCGTTTTCGAAATCAAGAGATTTAACATCGACTTTCTTACCTTCCACCCCGAGATATTGGTCATAATCATTCTTTTGTCCATTCTCAGTTTCATTTTTTAATTGAGCAATGGCAGGATCGGAGTCCTTACCTTCAAATTCATCAGTTTTGATTTTCTTCCCAATGAAATGCGAATATAATTCCGTTTGTGTGATCAAGAAGTTCAATTTACGAGATTGTCTCTTGGCTTCACGTTCTTCTTCTTCACGTTTGGCCTTATCTAACAACTCCTTTTCGTATTTCTTCTTCAATTCCCGCTCGATTCTTTCGTTCCGCTTCCAGAAATTGAACATTTCTCTCATTGCTCTTCTTGCTTTAGAACTCAAATCTTTTTGTCCCTTGTTATTTCTCAATTGCCATCTCTTGGCTTCACGAGCAGCCAAAATTGCCGTTTTCTTCAAGTTTATTAATGTCGCCTGGGTTGATTGTTGCTTTATTCTCGATACTTTAGGACCATCCTTTCTAGAAAGATCTTTCCATATAGCAACATATGTGTTGTCGTACTGTTTGGTGATAGCTTTTGATTCCTTGGATTGTACTGCTTTCTTGCCCGAATCTTTCCCATTCATCACAAACGAATCTTCCTCTTCGTAGTCGTCGTCATCCTCGTCGTAATCAACTTGGTGTACCGATGTTTTCAACCTCTTTCTCGACGAGTCATCGGCGTGAGCTAATCGTTTACTTGCGTTTTTGGCCGCCGATTTCTTCGACTCGACTTTATTGACTTTTCTCGTCGACCCCCATTTAAACTCCTTTCCTCTGAACGAGTTATGGTGCAAGTTCTTCGACGAGTTCAAGTGAGACAAATGTTTGTTCTTGTTGGACTCAGAGATCCGGTTATTTCTCGTGAAAATGTCCTCGGCCACCACTCGCTCGATGTAGTTGGAGGTGATATCATTGGACTTCAAGATGAAATTGTTCAACTTGATCTCGTTGAACTTCAAAAGGCTCAAGTTGTTGGCCATGAAGTTGGTGTTGTCGATGGACGAAATCAACGATACGTTATGCTGGAAGTCCGATTTGTAGTTGTTGTCGACGGGCACGGTGGACCCATCGGCTAATTTGCCATTGGCACCAGCGTGGGGAGTAGTAGTACCATCGTCAACCGTGGTGTTACCACTAGCACCAGCACCAGCAGAGGACTGATCTACGTCAGCAGAGGCACTGCCGTCCACAGCATGGACAGAGGGCCGGTCGACAAGCTGGTCAATGATATTGAGATTAATCGCTGGTGGTGACGGAACGTCTGTCAACATCGACGTGATATTCATGATGGATCCCACAACGAAGTATATAACCTAAACCGAAATCAAAATGACGAAAATCACCGAAAAACTAATATTACAATGATTTCTTAAATGCTAATAATTAGTAAAAATTTAATATACTATACAATAATTTTGACGCTACAAATTCATGTTGAGGGTTAAAATTTTATCGCAATTGATAGTAAAGTGGTGATACCATTGGTGAGAATGGTAAATTTTTCGCTACCATGAAATTTCCTCCGCGCGCCGCCCGGCCACCTCCAGGTACGCAGAGGGCCAGGGATGGTCTGTGGTGGATGAAACCACCGTTGTTGGCATGGTTGGTGGGTTTGGTTTACGAAACAGTGACACACGTCTCTCTGCCAGATGGTACCACTTTGTTACTCTGAAAAATTGTGGTGTGTTTCGAACTACAATTCTGGGCCACCCCGACGTCAGACGGGTCAGCTCGTGGTAGGCAGAGACGGGTCGTACGGGGTGTCAGGTGTCGGAGCAGATGACAACGCTGGGTACGTCTGGGTGGATCTGGCTATGTAGGCTGGTTTCGTTGTAATCTGGGTAGTTTGTGTATTCTGCGTATTTTGTGTTTGTGCACCAGAGACTCTGTTTCGAGCTGTGGTGACGTGCTAGTGGGCGTGCTAGTGTCGCTACATCTGTCGTTCTTTGTCTACGTATCTCCAGGGTGGCGCTGGACATTCTCTAATGGCCGTACTTTCGGCCCGTATGCTCAACTTTCTCTTTGTATGGTACGTTACTATTGTGTCCGTATTCCACACCAAAATTTCCACACTGGTGAATCCCCAGTGTTGTCACTGGCTGTAGTTGACCAATCGCAGGGCAGGCCCAATCGGACTGCTCGTTCTCCCCACTCGTTCCCTTACGTTCTTTCCATCATGTCTTCCTATTCGGGGCCGAGTATCATGTGATCACCATTTCAGAGTACAACAACGAGGACAACAAATCCGATAATTCCAACGATTTCTACGTTTATTACACCACAATGGACCACCCTTCTTGGACGTTATCTGGATTATGTGCCCTCGGGGGCATTATTGGGTACAGCCGTAAGAGATCGATGCCATCGTTAGTTGCTGGTATTGCGTTTTCTGGTCTTTACGGTGCTGCCGGGTACTTGTTGAGACAAAACGCTGATTGGGGTTTGGAATTGGCTCTCGGAACCTCGTCGACCCTCTTAATCGCTGGTTTTGTAAGATCTTCTAAAGCTCAATTCAAAAAACCTGTTCCAAACTTATTGTTCGGATTGGGTACTTTGTCCACCGGATACTATATATATAAATACAACCAATTCTACCCTTTCTTCTAGAATGTCGGGGTTGCTATTGTGTTTTACCTGTATACTCTTGTCTATATTTATGAATGTATTATGACTGTTTCAGTTGCTGTAATTGGCTCTTTCAGGGCAACAATTGCCCTGTCAACTAACTAGCACCCCTTGCTGCTCTTCTTGAGTCTCAAAATGCTAGCCATCCACGAAAAGACTTGAAAATTTAGTTCTCGCATCAACTAACAAATCCTATTCCCATTATTGATCTGCGGTGCGCTCACATTGTCAACATCTGACATGGTTTCGCCTAAATTTATAGAAACAGGCCAAAGATGTTCATGGCTTTGCAAAGATTAACTCAATTGTAACATGGCTACGCATTACAAAAACACGATAAAATAAAGAAATCTCACAGGCCATTTAGTCCTGGTATGTTAAAGCTTCGTTGGATGGACCAAGTTGGTGCAACCTCTGAATACACTGCGTAAATACCATCACAAAGTCAAACGATTCTCTACAATTCAGTTACTTTGTTTTTCAAGATTTATTGTTGAATATATGTAGTTCCGTAAATCGTAAATCATACTACAATGCTGTGCACTATGGTATCATGGCGCGTTAAATCCGTCGCATTTAAAACCCAAATTCTGGTCTCCAGGACCATGCCGTTACTGAAAAAAATCCCATCCCAATTTAACAAAAAATTTAATACTTTAATTTTTCTACCGAGTCCAAACTGTTGGATCTTGGCTTCATAATTGGTGACGACAATGGGCTGACGTTTGGAATCACAAATGGTTCGCCGATTTCTCCTGTCAATGGAATGAAGTGTACGTCTTTAATGGTGGTATTGGAGTGCATAGTGTGAAATGTGTAGAAAACTGTGTTATAAAATGATACTAAGATTTAATAGTCAAAAATACTATAATCGATAACTTGAGCGAATAAACAATAAGATACAATCCTAAATTTTGATGGTCAACATCTTGTGGTTTTATAGTCCATCTGAAACCGCTAAAACTACCGCACTTTAACCACCGATAATATTTCCTTTCGGCCATGAGTGAGACAATACTCCGGATAACGATCGTAAATTGACAACCGATGATATCACCAGGTATGCTTGTGAAATTTTTCCATAATTTTCACCGACGGCCCAATTACATGACTTATTCTTATTATGTACAGTAGAGTAATTTGATTCTTGACTACTGATTTGTTGCTGATATTTACTGATTTTAGGTTGTACTCACACAATATTTTTCGGAGTAGTCACGCTCCGAAAAAAATCACTGCCCATTCGTCCGATAAGGATTCCATCAGGCCGACATGGTCATCGTCACAAGTGATGGATACTGGCGATTATTCATGCTACAACCAGGTATATACTACTATCTGGAGTCATGATTGTACTTCACAGCCCACCTAGTATGTCATCGGGGTTTGATCACACCGAAAAAACTAAACTATTCGTCAATGATTAGCTCGTATGTTTCCCCAGAAAATTAAGGTTGCGCCATACCCCTATAACTTCGCCCAACGTGTGAGTGGCGTCGCTTCAGTGGAAACCGGTGATCTCGCTGGAATGGTTTGAAATCGGAGTCAAATTAGTGTTTTTCACCAGAACTTCAGACTCTCTTATGTAAGACTCAGGCACCATGACATAATTTCACAAACTCCACTAAATCCGATTTAAGACTCGTGGGAAAGAATGCCTAGCTATTACGTAGGAAACTGTGGCCCGAGCGCTCGTATATTAACATGGTCGGCTTTCCCCTGTTGCAAACCGGTAACATTTACGATAACACAGCACTTCAATTCTTACCGCCGAGAAGAATATAGTGTTCAGCTCATTCAAAGACAATTTGTAACAAGCAATGCTGTTGTTTTTGGAAATGTAGCCCTAGCTTTCAATAGCAATGTGTTAATATTGCATTTGCAATACTGCTTATAACCTGGCATTTGGCAAGTTCAGTATTGTATGTGGTGATGGTTTCCACGTGTATCCAGGCAACATCCAATACTATCGGATGATCAATAAGGGGCAATTGTATGCAGAAAACTCCCATATATATATAGCTCACACAAACTATCAACGGCGTACTTCTGAAGTTAAGTCTAATAATCATGATTCCATCTAGAGTTTTATTGAACGCTGCTAACAATTTTAAAGCAAAACCTCCAAAACCAGATAATACCATTCCTTATGCAATTGCTGGTTTAGCCGCTGTTGGTATCGGTTACTACTACTACACTAAGGAGGAACCCAAAAAGACCTCCACACCTGCTGTATAGTCGGTTTTCTGGCAATATAGTTAGCTAAATTCAAAGTTGTTTCGACCCATATTTTGTAGTTCGGTGCAGGTAACAACCCCCAATTTGAAGCACCTCGTAGAAATGTTGTTTCTGTCTTCCCCAGTTCTCTGCAAAAATTGCGATTGAGTTCATGCTCGAGAACGACGTGACTTCCGTTTTAGGCAGACTATACTATGTTACTCCATTTAGCTAGGAATGTGCATTTCGCATTAATAGTCTTAACTGAGAAAGTAACGTTTTGGTTTTGTCAATTCTATTTATGTCATTTATTCACCTTAAATGAGGATATCAACCGCATTGTTAATCAACTACGATGTTGCATACAGTTCCATTAAGTTACAAGGGTTTTAATATACAAACGTTTATTAATTAAATTTAAGCAGAAGCTTCAACTGGAGCTTCTTCCTTCTTTTCTTCAGTCTTGATGTAAGATTTGACAACTGGAGCTGGAATAACTTCATCTTCGTCTTTAGCTTCAGCAATCTTAACAGCATCTGGTAAAGCTCTTGGGCCCTTTCTGTTGGTAGCTGGGTCCTTCATGATCTTAACTTTGATACCTAAGACACCTTGTCTCATCAATAAATGTCTAATAGCAACATCAATGAAGTCTCTGGTTGGTTGACCGGAGTGGATCATGAAACCGTCAGAGTATTTTTGAGATTTGGCTCTAGCAGCTCTCAATTTACCGGAAATAACAACTTCAACACCCTTGGCACCAGCACCCATGGCGAATCTTAAGACACCGTAAGCGGCTCTTCTGATTGGTAAACCGTTCAATAATTTGGCTTTTAAGGCTTCGGCTTGGACAGCAGCAGATAAACCTCTTTCTTCGACTCTTTCAGCGTAGATGACAATACCTTCTGGTTGCAATTTGAATCTCTTGACAATTAAAGAGGTTAATTCGTGGATTCTTCTACCTTGTTCACCTAAGACACCTTGGGTGTTAGAAGCCTTGACAATAACTTCCAATTTGGTTGGGGTCTTTCTGACTTCAACACCAGCGTAACCTTGTTCGGCTAATTCTCTGGAGAAGAATTCATTTAATTCGGCGTAGAAAACCCCGTCAGCAACTAATTTTCTTTTCTTGGATAAGATAGTGGTGTTAGCCATTTTTAATGTCTTTGATTGAAAGAATATAAAATTTCACTATTGCAAAATGAAAAATTTTATGATAGCACTATGAAAAAAATCCTTCGCGACATTTGGTAAATGTCTCGATATGAAAATTATCGAGGGAAATGTCGTGTTTTAGGGTTATAGCCCTAACATCATTTTTTCCTGTATCAATTCTTGTGCTTATGCTTACTTGCTACCACCGTCGTGGTAACGTAGCACCAACGGTTTGGCTTGTCTGCCGCGGTGATCGTGGTGGTTACAACCTTTTTCACTATAATTTAGGGCCACCTACTTTATCTAACCGTAACCATCTTAATCATACACTGGTATATCATATCTTTTCATTATCTATTAAATTACATGTGTCTATAAACTTTCATTTGAACTGAATTGAATTTGTTTTTAAATATGACTTGAGAATAATCGTAATTATTTGCAATTAGAAGTTTTCTCCAACCCATTCTCTAGCAGACTTGAACAACATGATCCATGGTCCGTATTGGCCCCATTTTTCAGCTTGTTCCTTTGGATACCACGAGTTGGATTCCTTTCTACAAACTCTTTCTGGATGAGGCATCATTGCTAACACTCTACCGTTGGCTGAGGTAATACCAGCAATACCATTTGGAGAACCATTTGGATTGAATGGGTATTGTTCAGTACGTCTACCGTAGTTATCAACGTAGTTGATAACATCTTGGTTGAATGATGACAATCTATCACCTTCAAAGTTGGCTCTACCTTCTCCGTGAGCAACAGCGATTGGGAATCTAGATCCCTTCATGTTTTGTAAGAAGATACAGTTGTTCTTGTCACTAGAGTCGATTTCAACCATAACAAATCTGGCTTCATATTGTTCAGATAAGTTTCTTTCGAAAGTTGGCCAGTTGTCAGTACCTGGAATTAATTCAGCAATTCTGCTGAAGAATTGACACCCGTTACAGGCACCAAATGCGAAAGTATCAGTTCTGTCTTGGAAGAACTTTTTGAATTCTTCACGAGCTCTGTCGTTGAACAAGACAGATTTGGCCCAACCAGCACCAGCTCCTAAGACATCACCGTAAGAGAAACCACCACAAGCAGCAAGACCAACGAATTCATCCAAAGTAACTTTTCCAGCTAAGATATCTGACATGTGGACATCGTAGACATCGAAACCAGCTTGTTGGAAACACCAAGCCATTTCCGGTTGGGAGTTAACACCTTGTTCTCTCAAAATAGCAACTTTTGGTTTCTTTTCAGTAGAGTATTCCTTGGTTGCCAATGGTTCGAAAGTCAATTGGTAAGACAAACCTGGGTCTTCGTTATCCAAAATGGCATCAAATTCCTGTTTGGAAGAAACTGGATTGTCTCTCAATTTTTGGATGTGGTAAGAAGTCTTACTCCATAATTGTTGTAAAGTACCTCTACCATTGTTGTAAACCAAAGCACCATTGTGGTTAATTATGAAGCTTTGTTCACTGAAGTTTGGTTTACCAACAATACTGATGTATTCAGAAGAAACGTTGTTGGTTTCAAACACTTTAACAAACGCATCGTAGTCTTGTTGTTTGATTTGGAAAACGGCACCCAATTCTTCGTTGAACAATTCGGTGATCAAATCACCTTTGATGTCCAATTCAACACCACATCTTCCAGCAAATGCCATTTCAAGAACAGTGGTTAACAAACCACCATCAGACCTGTCATGGTAAGCTAAAACGTTGAAGCTCTTGTGCAAAACAACCAAAGATTGTAAGAAAGATTTCAACAATTCGTTGGAGTGAACACCTGGAGCAGCGTCACCAACTTGTTTGTAAACTTGTGCCAAAGCAGAACCACCAAGGGCCTTCTTAACGTTAGCAGCAAGATCAACAAGAACCAAAACGGATTCTTCCTTGACCAATTGTGGAGTCCAGGTGTTGGAAGTGTTGTCAACTGGAGCAAATGCAGTGATGTTCAATGACAATGGAGCAGTAACTTCTTTGTCATCCCACTTCATTTTCATCGACATGGAATCCTTACCGACTGGAATGGAAACACCCAAAGCTGGACACAAGTCCAAACCAATAGCTTGGACGGCTTCGTACAACTTAGCCCCTTCACCATCGTGAGAAGCTGGGGACATCCAGTTAGCAGAAAGTTTAACATGTTCCAAAGATGGAATATCAGCAGCGAAAACATTAAGTAACGATTCAGCAACTGCCATCTTGGCAGATGAACCGGCAGAAATCAAAGCCAAAGTTGGTTTTTCACCCATAGCCAAGGCTTCACCAGTACTCAAAATAGTTTCACCCAATGCGGTAGCAGTAACACCAACATCGGCTACAGGAACTTGCCATGGACCAACCATTTGGTCACGGTCGACCAACCCGGTGATGAATCTGTCACCAATTGTCACCAAGAAACTCTTGGAACCAACAGCTGGTAATTGTAAAACTCTTTCAATGGATTCGTCCAATTTCAAATCTTCAGTAGCAAATGGTTTCAATCTCAAGTCTTGAGTAATTGCGGTTCTGGACATTTTTGGTGGTTTACCGAACAAAATCGACATTTCCAAGTCAATTGGGGTAGATTTGAGTAAACTATCGGTTAAGATTAATCTTTGTTCTTCAGTAGCTTCACCAACAACGGCAAATGGAGCTCTTTCACGTTCACAAATCTTGGTGAAAAGATCCAAATCTTCAGGAGCAACACCTAAAACATATCTTTCTTGAGATTCGTTACACCAGATTTCCATAGGCGACATACCAGGTTCCAATGACAAGATTGATCTTAATTCGAACTTAGCACCCAAGTCGTTATCGTGAACCAATTCTGGTAAAGCGTTGGATAAACCACCAGCACCAACATCATGAATAGATTGAATTGGGTTTCCATCAGCACCTAAAGCAACACAGGTGTTGATAACTTCTTGTGCTCTTCTTTGGATTTCTGGGTTACCTCTTTGCACAGACGCAAAGTCCAAGTCGGCCGAACCTTCACCAGAAGTAATCGAGGAAGCGGCACCACCACCTAAACCAATCAACATACATTGTCCACCGAGAACAATCAATTTGGCACCAGGAGTAATCTTTTTGTTTTTCAATGCTAAATCTGGTCTGATGGCACCTAAACCACCAGCCAACATGATTGGTTTGTGGAATCCTCTGATTTCGGTTTTACCTTCATGGTTTTCAACTTCAGTGGTCAAAGTTCTGAAATAACCATTGATGGCTGGTCTACCGAATTCGTTGTTGAAAGCAGCAGAACCAATTGGTGCTTCGATCATAATGTCCAAAGCAGAAGCAATGTGGTTTGGCTTTCCTACGTCTCTTTCCCATGGTTGTGGTAAAGTAGGGATATTCAAATCAGAAACAGCAAATCCTGATAACCCAGCTTTGGACTTGGAACCTCTACCAACAGCACCTTCATCTCTAATTTCACCACCAGAACCAGTGGCAGCACCAGCAAATGGAGAAACAGCAGTAGGATGGTTGTGAGTTTCCACTTTAACTAAAGTTTGCACTTTTTCCTTGATGGATTTCCATTGTTTAGTGTCAAAGTCTGGGGCCCAAACGTACCCTTCAGGACCTTCAAACACGGCTGCATTATCAGAATAAGCAGAAACGGTATATTGTGGGTTTTTTTCGTGGGTGTTTCTGATCATTTTGAAAAGGGATTGGTCTTTTTTAACTCCATCAATAGTCCAGTCAGCATTGAAGATTTTATGACGACAATGTTCGGAGTTGACTTGAGCAAACATGAACAATTCAACATCAGTAGGGTTTCTCTTGATGACTGACTTGAAAGCGTTGGTCAAGTATTCGATTTCACCGGCATCCAAAGCTAATCCCAATTTCTTGTTAGCGTTGGCCAAGTTATCTGGTTGAGAAATGATATCAACAGTGACCAAAGGTTTTGGAGCATGGTGAGCAAACAAGTCATCGAATTTAGGCAAGTTGTCGTTGATGTATAACTGTTGAGTCATTCTGTCGAACACAGACGACAAAACGATGGAGAAATCTGGAACTTCCACTGATGGTTTGAACTGGATCAATACAGACAACCCTCTTTCAATTCTTTCGATTTGGTCATTTAACCCACAAATGTGAGCAATATCGGTAGCTTTGGAAGACCATGGAGAAATGGTGCCTGATCTTGGAAGAATTTGGATAAGATAAGTGTTTGGAGGAAGTTGAGCACCACCTTTAACGGCTTTGACTAACACTTTATTGAATTCACAGCTGGCGTCGAGAGCAGTGTCGTAAGTCAACAAAACATCGACCAAATGAGCTTGGGATTCAGTCAACTGTTTCAAACATGAAACGTAATGAACAAAACATGACGTTATGTCCACAACATTGGAAGCTCCCACTGCGGCTTCAATGTCATTGACTAAACTGGTGATTCTGAAATCGGATAATCCTTTGGGACCAGGTAAAACAAGAAAATCACTCATTGTCAGGTACAGACTCCCAAAAGACAACTGCTAGAATGTACTAGAATATACTAGACCTAGTATTAGAAGAAGAAATTTATCGAAATGATTTTTCTTTAAGGAAATGATGTAAAATAAATAGAGATGAGATAATGCACATAGTAATAATTAATTTCCTCCGAGTCAAATCATCGTCAGGTGGTGCGATGGCCGTGGTGGTGGGTGGGCTGTGGGCAGACTGGGGTGCGATGCGGCAGTAGCCACGGAGCCGGCTTTGATGTCCCACTGCCGCCCACTGCTGTTTCTGGTGTCTACTACTCTACTGGTACTCTACTGCAAAAATTATGTCTTATCGGTACTTATCTACAGTAACTCATTTTTGTACAAGACATTTCTGGACAAAGCGTGGGCAACAAGCAAGAGTTGTGTAGAATAACTAATCTGTATCTAATCCTTGTGAAACTGTAGCTGTTCTCTGTGTATGTGTGTTTAGGCTGGCAGTGGCCCATAGGCATTTTCTCATGCTTATCTACTTATTCTTGTGTATTACATGATTAACTGAAACCCAAGTTTTTGTTGTAACTTGTACGCAAAACCAAAGTGGCTCTGGCTGTTATATTGTTGTGCTCTGTGGCCCTACAAACTCTGAGGTTTCTCGATTTTGGTGTGTTTTGCTTTCTGCCATAAATCATTGTACTGCGTATTTATCTCATCTCATTTTCAAATATTTCAACTTAAGACTGTTCTTCACCATGGCTCAAGGAAAGTTGAAATTGAAGGCGAAGGCACCAGCCAGGGTCACAAAGAAGCAAATGAACCCTAAGAGGGCTGCTCCCAAAATCTTGAAACCGAAAAAGAATACTGCAATCCAAGCAGCAAAGTTATCCAAGATTCACTCGTCCCAGTTGATGTCCTCAACTGAAAAATTGATTTCTAGTAGGGTAGGACACTTGGAGTTGTTGAAAGGTACTAGAAGAGAATTAGAAAAGGACAAAAAGAAGGAAAAGAAATGAACTTTCTTTGAAACACCATCCATAACATTTCTGTACCACATATTTCAGATTCAGTAATAAAAATGTCCAAATCTGAAACATGGCAATGGAAAGTACACACAGTTCAAATGAACTGAAGTAATTCTGCCTTTCTATTACAACATACATAAGTGGCGATTTTCACCCTCGTAAACTGACAATAAAAGGTGTAAGTTCGTACAGCTAGTTGTTTCAAGGGTTATAGAAGGTGCCTGAATTGCATCATTTTACTGGCTTTTTTTGCTGATTGCTATCAGTTCATTCATATTTGTTTCAGTTACTATGCGTATGCTAGATCTATAGTTTGTTAGATTTTGGTTACAGATTTATAAACATTATACGAGGTTTCACATGTATTAAAATAATTGGAATTAGTGTAAATCCTACATTGCTAAACTAAACTAAGTTATATTCTTATTACGTTATAATTTCAAATAAATATGTGCTATGTTGGGATATCTAAATTTTCTGCCAAATCTGCCTCGAGTTCCAAGTTCTTTCGAAGAATCTGAAGCTCTTGAGATTTGACAAATAAAACGATAGCTATTCCTAATACCAAGGTAATGCCTGTAAGAGAAGCATTAACTATAAATGGATTTCCCTGTAAATAACTCTTTGTAAGCTTGTCTAAAGGTTGTTGCAATATATTGCAAAATCCTGAAAATGCAATGATGGATCCATAAACAGTACCAAATGTTTCGAATCCAAACACTTTAGCGCAGAAATCTGAAACTGCGGTGTAATAAAATGGACGGTAAACAACGAATATCAAAACACCAGCGTAAGTTCCTGGCAACCATGATAATAACCCCATTGCTCCCACGAAAACTGAAACCGAAGTTAAGATTGTCAAAACCGTCAATGTGGTCAAATTATCAAGAATTAAGCCAATAAACGGAATTGCAATTATCCCGCCTAATGGCAACGCAATATCAAAAACGTGGTTTATAGCGATAGCAGTGTCTTCGTCTCCATAAAGGTACGCTTCTTGAGCCTTAATGGTTGCAACAAAGTAATTAATTCTTAACATTTGAATGGCAGTGTAAACTGTCATTAACACAAACCAAGTGGTTTTCATCTGTTCTTTGGCTGTGTATCCATGTAGAATACCAAAGACCCCACCAGATTTGTGGACTAGCCTCTCTTCAGCCTGTTGCTCATATACAGACTTTGTAGATGATCTTGCTGAAGCCACAGATACTCTTCTGCCATCACGAAACTCGCTCAACAACGCACTGGTCTCGGAATGTTGTCCTATGTAAGGTGTAACCTCCTCGCTGTTATCAGAACGAGTATCTTCTGGAAGCAACAAATCATCATCTAAAGGTTTACCAGTTTCATCAATTGCGGTTTCAGCGATTTTAGCTAAGGTTTCCACAGTCTTGTAAGATGAATGAGGCATTATAAACACCTGGCATAGCAAAATAAATGCTGGCGCAATCAAGTACCAGGAAAAGAATGTCGAAAGAGAAACCTTTTTGTGGTTGAAGTAGAAAACTCTATATCCTAAAAATAACGACGACGAAGCATCAAATGCCCCAGTTAACAATGCAAGAATAAGTCCGGAGTTCTTAGGAAAACTATTTGCCAATTGGAAGCAAGATATAAACACAAATGGCGACCCCAATGCCAATAAAGAGTACCCCATCAAGTACCCATCGAACCAGGATTCAGCATATTTGGCAGCAAATTTGAGACTGAGTGCTGCAAGCATGAGAATGAACGATCCCATTATTCCCGTCAATCTTGGACCGTATTTATCCAAAATGGATCCTACTGGTAATGCACAAATATTCGTCACCATACAAGCTACGGTGAATAAGAAGTTTAAAGACAAGTCCTGGTTTACGCAGATCAACATCGAGTCGTTGATCTTGACGTCACATTTGGATGAGTAGACGCCTTCAGAAATCAAAACTGGTTTCAAAGCAGCAAATCCAAAGATTGGCCCAGCGGCCACTAGACACCAGCCGATGGCACAAATAACCTGGACTAGTCTTTTGGATAGGGAAGTTGAGTCCGACATAGGCGATTGTTCTGAACTAATTGAGTACCGCTGCAGTCGTTAAACTATTCAAAACTATGTTAGCGAGCTGGTGAGGATTCAATGGAAGATATGACCTTTTCTTATCGAGACGATCTAAGATAAGATTGCGTGCTGTATATAATTTTGGCTCATCTCGAAGGATGATTACCGGACCCAGTGACGTTGACACAACGGAGCAGTGCTGTGGGCGGACGTAGCAGCGGTTGGCACAGGCACTTGTTTCCAGACAGCCCAAGGTTTTCTGTGGGTTTTGATTCCAGTGTTGGTACCACGCTTCACGGCACGTTGGCATGAAGTCCAGGTGCATACAGTCTGACGTAGCTGTCATGATATCCAAGCAACTAAGCACCCTCGGATTACATAGAAGTCTCGGGGTGAAGTGTGTGCATCTGGAGGTACAGTCACGGTTATCGTTTCTTCCATTTGGAGACTGGATGTGGATACGAATTGTGCATGTCTCCTGGCACTATATATATAAGACGGCCGGAGATTTCCCGCACTTTCATGGCAATTTCAGATCCAGTCGGAAGTGTCTGGCACTGTGGTTTGTTGCAGTTGTTTATTTGTAAAGATTCATGTATTGTGCATATCTAATTACTAGGCTACAACCATTATAAAACGAACGATAATTGAGATAGATGAACTAAAAACAAGTTTATAGCAAACTACTCGTGCTCGTAACACATTTGGCTTCTCTTTATATGTAGCCAATCGTAGAAATCCAGGCTGTCAGGCCGTGCAAACTGAGCTTTGAGTAATGTCTATGTAGGGTATAAAGATGGCTGCGTGTGCAACATCCACTGCGACTAAAATGGCGAGATATCTTGCAGGACGTTTCTGTAAGACTTGGTCGACCTCGATGCTAAATGATAAACATGGTGAATACAAATTGCTATCATGTTAAGTACAACAAACCCTGCCAAAGCAAATGCAAACTGAATCCCTGGCTGCTTCAATAACGGCTTGGGAGGAGCCTGTGAGTACGATGTGCTGGACTTTTTATCATCATCCCGTCTCAATATGTCGAGATACTCCTCCAAGCTAGGGTCGTCAATCAGGTCGTATCCGAAATACGCTGATTCAGGTTTGAAACTTGGTTTACTCATACTAGAAGAGCAGTTCATATACACTGTAAGAGATGTGAGGATCACCCCTGTAATCAAGATTGCGTAGCCGTAAACGGATAAGCCATTCTTACTTCCTGGTTTGGTCTGTTTCTCTGACATGTCCACCCGTCTTCTTCTTCCCAGTTCCAAATCAAAATTGGCCCTTACTATATATAGAAATTGATTCATGTAAATAAAGGAATAAAATAGTCATGTGATTGTACACGTGACGTTTTGGAAATTTTTCAGTCTCATCAAATCCAGTTAAGATGTTTCAAGTTTGCAACAACGTAGAGACAGGCCACCAAAGTTTCAGCGATGTCGGGGATTTTGTTTGAAGATATGTTCACCGTGGAGTCGGCTGACCCCGGCAGATACACCAAAGTTTCCCGGATTACCGGACACTCATCGCAAGATGTCAAGATTACCCTTGACATCAACAGTGAGTTGTTTCCTGTCAAGGCCAACGACTCGTTGACGATCTGTTTGAGTTCGAGTCTTGGAAATGAGGCATCTATGTTGACGTCCAATGGGTCGTGGAGACCTCCAAAGAACCACGAAAGATCGTTGGCCGATGACTACGACTACGTCATGTATGGTACTGTTTATAAGTTTGAAGAAAATAGCGGAGATGACAAGATGTCGGTGTACATTTCGTTCGGAGGGTTGTTGTTGTGCTTACAAGGTGGATACAGGTCATTGTCTAACTTGAAACAAGAAAATGCCTACATCTTGATTCGTCGTTATAAGGACAATTAGGCACTGAGACATGGAGCAAAAGTGTAGTAGGCACATTTTGTCGTTAAAGGTATATTGAGTGCGTAAATCGGTCCTTCAGTGTCAGATGAGTAATGGCCACCTCAGAGGTCCATCATTCGTGCCGTTTGAGTCAGACGGTTGCATCCTATTTTCTAATTTGTACTATATTAAGTTTTGTATAGATAACTTTACATCTATTTGAACATGGTTGTAGCCAGTAGCATTTAACAAATGAATTTGCATTATCTTTTATGGGTTGTGTTGATCGTAAAGATAATTAACATAATCTACGATAATATACAAGTGCAAATGCGAAGATAAATTTCATTATCTCGCCTACACGAGCATAGAGTCCAGCATGGATGACACTGAAAAACGTATGTAGTGCGATGTGGTGGTTGGGACGAGCACCTTGAGAAACTAACTTTATAGCGGACGAACTATTGAAACAGGTACCATTGGTAAAGTCACCTTCTTATCAGCCTCCGAAACCGATTACATTAAATACAAATTATGAAAAGTTGATTCCACAATTGTACAAGTCTGTTGTGCCACCAAAAATCAACTTAACACAGCAGGATATTACCAACTGGTTTGACGATATCAATCTGTGGAAGACGAAGGTGTCAATTGACAAGTCCGACGATGATATCAGCAATTTCAATCTGTGGTTACAGAGACAGCAACTCTCGGTAGCTCCAGGGTACCATTCTGTTGACGGAATAATGACACCACACAAGGCCGAGAGGGTTGAATCTCCTACGCAGGGGCAATCGATGCTGCCACAGATGAACGAGTTAGACAGAGTTTTTGGGAACACTACTTTGGAAGATAAGAAATAGCTAGAATCGAGAATTGGATCCAAGAGAAGTTTTATATAAGCAGAGGTCATTAACATACACTAGTCCTCGTTGTGTCGATGGCTGGGAATAATTTCCAGTGGGCATCTCAAAAGTAGTAGAATGGTCAGGCTAGCTAAATACTATGCCATGGAATGAACATAAACTAAAAAGTTTGTGTGTAATCAAGACCCAAACTAGGAGCACTATGGTGCAAAAGATACTAGGAAGCTTTTGGAAACTGAAACTAGTCTAGAATAGTTAGTAATACATACATTAAAGGTAGAGTATAAAACATGTAGGTCGTTGATACGGAGAGAATCGAACACGCGACCAGTCATTTGGAGTCAGCAAAAATATAAAAAGAATTCGCTGCAGACAGGATTCGAACCTGCGAGGCCATAGACCATTGCCTATCAGCTACCACGGTCGAAACCGCTTATTAGCAGGGCAACCCGTTAACCACTCCGGCACTGCAGCAGAACCACTGAGCCACAGGCTCACTGATTATGTCAATGGTAAGAAACTAGTGGTCTATAATAGGACAAACAAGTTCAATCTTCTTGGTTTTTGGACCAAAAAAGCATCAATTGATGAACTAATTGTATTACTAGAGAATTATATTAGTAACATATTGGTACATCGCCTTTGTTAGGGAAAATTTTGCTGATTGAAAAAAGAATGCTTGATTTAAAGATCTTTCGCAACCGTGGAACTTTTACAAGTCAACAAAAGCTCGAGAAAAGTGTACATTGTTTCTCAAGTTTACTGAGGACATGAAAGGGAAACTACTTGGTGCTATGTAATGATTAATGAGTATCGGAAGACTGGGATATCTTTTAAATAAAACGCTTATTCTGTTTGTTTCAAAACTTGGACGTTGCAACTGGATTGAATGAATGAGTATATGGGGTGTCCAATGCAATTACAACCACAAAATTGAAAATTTATGTGCGTGGGGACTTGTTGACTGATACCCATAGTGTTTTGTTCTTTTGAAAGTTCATTTTACACACTATCTCAAAAAAATTGTAACAAAAACAGCGTTGTCTAAGCTACTCGGAGTCGTCTTTACTAGCCATGTGCTACGTTTACGTATCTACAAAGAAATTCTTAAACATTCCCATTTGCATCGTCCTCCACGAAATCTCGGAACACTTTATGAGAATTTCAAAAAATTCGCAAAATATCTTAAAATGAATTTAATGGAGCCAACAATTTTACATCCTTGCAGCAAGCAAGTGATAAACAGAGTATTTTTTACCATTTAGTCGTCACGGATTATTCATAACAATATCATAATATATTGTACAATATTCAATCTAGCACCACATGCTAGGAACATCTCACTGAAGCAACTTCAAACGACACTGACGCGACAGCTCGCGTCCGAAACGATCTCCAGCTCACCACCGCGCAAGTGCCGTGGAAAAAAATAGAAGGCGGGACTAATGAAACATAAAAATAACTACTACATAATAACATTGAAAAAAATTACTAAGAGAAAAATAATGCCCGCCCAAGGCAGGTACAAACGAAAGAACAGAAGCGTTTTCAGTACAGGGCGGGTCAGCAGCACTACTGCCCCACTTAAGTAGCCCAAACACCATCAACTTACGTCGGTACTTTTTTCCTCTCTATTATTACTCCATATAAGCACATTATTGCGTTCCTGACTTACCCCATGGAAGACTATGGTACGATGGAGGAAACCCCACCGTAATACGTGGAAAATCAATAAGCCAACATAATAATATTCATCATTCACCACAGCCGGCCGAAGTAGCACAATCGGCATCCCTCGCCAATGTCACCATTTCCATCTATTGTGAGCATCAATAATGTAACATAACACTTTTGTAGACCCAATAATGCAACAGGCACCACAATGTTGCGATGGATTTTTCTCGTTACGAAGTCCGAAAGGCGTTGCAGACTAGCACAACCGCACCGCGACCGCGGTGGCGGCGTACTGTGGTGGTATTGTTTTGCTGGCATTGACTTAATAAATCCACCACGGTGCACTTCTGGCATATAGGTTGCTTATATTGGGAACAGTTGGATGATTTGAAGAATTATTTTAATTTATTCTTTATCTTACAATGAGTGGAAAGAAACACACTAAAACCCAATCGACTTATGTATGTACTTTTGTTTTGTTTAAAGCGATGGTCAATTGCAGACCACTTTGGTCAACGGCCTAGATTGGTTGCTATTTCGTGGTGTTTCCTCGGACCAGGGATGTAGCTTCAATGCACCAACATGGCCGTGAACACCGCAGGTTTGTGCCACGGTTCTACTCTCGAGGCGTCGTGGTGATGTCCAGACTACTTTAGGTCACCCTGGTGGTGGTGTTTGGCCCGAGTGCCACACATCCCGTGCACCATTTTCGTTGTAGGGGATGCACTTGCTCTGTTTTTGCTTGGAATTGACGTACTTGTATAGTTAGAACGACGCTCGTGGTGTGACTGTACAGGTTTGGCTAATTTCATCGCCAGCTGTGACTAGATTGATGCTCTTCGGCTCATATCAACTGGTACTCATATCAACTGGTATTCATAGCAATTGCACTGCCAATTCGTCCACTAGACCGACATGACTGGCTCCAGCAATCTCACGGGAGCTTCTAGACCCCGAGGGATTTTGAAAATGGCGTTTTTTTTAGGATTTGCAAATTTCACAAATGGACGTTTTTGTGTTATTAAGCAAAGTTCACGAAAATCACACCAGTTGACGAATTACATCCTGAAAAACTGGTTTCAAGGAATTGTGTAATGTACATTATTCGTCCCTATAAAGTCTGGTACTTCAATTGCAGAATTGATTACGCTAGCTGTGTTTGAACATTTATACTAACTTTCAGGCATTTGATAATACTGCTACCAACGTGGCAGCTTCTCAAATGAGAAATGCTCTTAATAGCCTTGCTGATACTGTATCTGACCCAGAAATTAAAACTAAATTTGAAAATGAACTGGATTCATTTTTTGCTTTGTTTAGAAGATATTTGACTGACAAAGCGTCAGGTACAACTATTGACTGGGAAAAAATCAAATCTCCAAGCCAAGATGAAGTTGTCAAATATGAATCTTTGAAGGAACCAACCAATAATGAAAACTTGAGCAAATTAGCTGTTTTGAAATTGAACGGTGGTTTAGGTACTTCCATGGGTTGTGTTGGACCTAAATCTGTTATTGAAGTTAGAGACGGGAACACCTTTTTGGATTTATCAGTTAGACAAATTGAACACTTGAACAGAAACTACGATGCTGACGTTCCATTGTTGTTGATGAACTCTTTCAACACCGATGCTGATACTGCATCCATTATTAAGAAATATCAGGGCCACAGAATTAGAGTCAAGACCTTCAACCAATCTAGATTCCCAAGAATCTATAAAGATTCGTTATTGCCTGTTCCCCAATCTTTTGATGATGAATTAGACTCTTGGTACCCACCAGGTCACGGTGACTTGTTTGAATCTTTAGTTCAATCTGGTGAATTAGATGCATTATTAGCCCAAGGTAGAGAAATTTTGTTCGTTTCCAACGGTGACAACTTGGGTGCTACTGTTGACACCAAGATTCTCGACCATATGATTGAAACCGGTGCTGAATATATTATGGAATTGACCGACAAGACCAGAGCTGATGTCAAAGGTGGTACTTTAATTAATTATGAAGGTTCTGTTAGATTATTAGAAATCGCACAAGTTCCAAAAGAACACGTTGAAGACTTCAAATCTATCAAGAAATTCAAAAACTTCAACACCAATAACTTGTGGATCAACTTGAGAGCCATCAAGAGATTAGTTGAAGCCAACGCCATTCAAGCCGAAATCATCTCCAACGAAAAGGTTATTACTAAGGGTGCATCTGACATTACTGTTTTGCAATTAGAAACTGCTGTTGGTGCTGCTATCAGACACTTTGAAGGTGCTCACGGGGTTGTGGTCCCAAGATCGAGATTCTTACCAGTCAAGACTTGTTCAGATTTATTGTTAGTTAAATCCGATTTGTTCTACCTTGAACATGGGGCATTAAAGTTGGACCCATCCAGAGTTGGATTCCCAAACCCATTGATCAAATTGGGATCCCACTTCAAGAAAGTATCCAACTTCCAATCGAGAATTCCACACATGCCTAAAATCTTGGAATTAGATCATTTAACAATTACTGGTAATGTTAAATTGGGTAGAAATGTTACTTTGAAAGGTACCGTTATTATTGTTTGTAATGACGGAGACAAGATCGATATTCCAAACGGATCTGTTTTAGAAAATGTTGTTGTTACCGGTAACTTAACAATCTTAGAACATTGAGGATGCGAGTGCACTAGAAAATAGAAAATATAATTTAGTAAAAAAAAACTACCAAATGTCAAGATAATGTTCACCTCATGCCTATGCAGTAAAGCGTAAATAATGCCATTGAATTCGAATTGAACTGTCAAAACAAGAAAACTACGTAGGACGTAAAGTCAGTACCAAATACAAAGATTGACGCGCTTTATATATTCAATTATACATCCTGAACAAGTTCGTTCGCGACAGAAACATCCTCATCACCCGTATACGTCAGCAAGAACGATTTCAATGCTTGTTTGTGTTCAGCAATCTTTTTCGATACTTGAGGGACCATTCTTTGGGATTCATTCAACACCTCTACTTGTTTTTTGATTTCATATTCGTCAGCACCATTCAGTTTCATTTGGTTGACGTACTTCTCTTGTTCGACAACTTCTTGTTGGTATAATCCTTCTTCTTTGACTAGACGCTTCAACGCGTTCACCTTGATCTGTAATTGAGTTGGGGGCATGATATAACGATTGTTGGTAGAATTTGGAGACGAACGACTATGGTTATAACAAAGAATTGCTAAGAGTGTGGCGATGGATATTCTATTGTACAAAACCGGCCTACATGTTGGAGTAGTGTGTTTACACTGGCTGCAAAAAAACTCAACATTAAAGAATACCAATAAGCTAAAGAGAATTGTCAAAGAGTCCATACTTTGAACAATATTGATATAGTCACCGTCACATATTTACGACTTGATTGTCTTGAATTCAAAGTGTAGCTTTTTAGGGTTCCAGGATCCTTTGCCTCGTCCGGCTTGAATACCCTTATAGATGCACCCGCTCTTTATGACAAAGTAGTGGTCAAGGTGATCCATCTTCAAAATCGAGTTGTGCCAAGGAGTTGGAATGTGTAGGTAGTCCACCATTTCTGGAGTGTCAAAATCGTCTATTGATTTGATCACTTTTACTTGTTCCTTTGAGAGCAATCTAATACCAAACTTGGGGCCTGAGTTATTGTGAGCGTGGATCGATAACCGCAAATGGAAGGGAAACATGAGCTCCACTAGGTTGGAGTAGGCGTCGTTTCTCTGGTTGTGTTAGTATTGTCTTGTCGTGTGTTTTTTTTATTTAAAACTTTCCTACTTACTTTAATCATTTCGAACGACACTTTTTCAGCTATCTTTTTCAACTTCTTTTTCGATAAGTTGTTCACAGTTGGCAATAAAGCTAAGTCTTCCAACATGAATTTGGAAAACCCACGATACAATTGTACTCTGGGGTGTCCTGGTGTACGGATATCTTTCCGCAATTGTCCACAATCAGTGTCACAGCTACGTACCAAAATCTTTCTACATATGTCAGACTCCTCAGTAATTTTCGTTTGCAAGTGGTACACCAACTGTGTTGATTCAACATAAGACAGGTTGAAATTCGTTTCTGAAATTGAGAACAACTGGGGCAATGACTGAAACCGTATTGGACAAAATCCTTTTGGTTTTATCAGTTGATACAACTGTCTGAGGCTTTTGCCATAGGTATCAACAATATCGTCATCAACTCCAACTAAACTAGGTTAGTATCCTATCCAAACCACAATTTATCAATATACATACTACAGTCACTGAAAACATGCCCATCACTAACAATCCAGAAGATAAATCCAGGCGGATATACCTCTTTAACTTTTTTGGAAAACTCAATCATACGCCTCAATGCTAATTCTTCACCTTTATCAGGAAGTTTTCCAGCAACTTTTTCTTTGTTTGACGATTTACAAGGAAAAGCCGGCAAGACTGCTTCTATAGGAATCCACTTGCTGGTAAAGAAATCTACACTCTTTCGAAATACAGATTCCCCAACTCCCCATTGATCGGCTTCAACATTATATTTTAAATTGTCAACAAACAAATTAGTTACAAGATCAGTGTACCTGGAATAAGTGCACCCGGCAACATCTGGATATATAGCATTGGAGCTCTTTACCAATAACATTATGAACCAAGTTTCAAACTCATCGTTGTCAATATCATCGGTAATAACTCCACAAATTCGGGAATCTCTTCCAAGTTCCCAAAATAGTAATTTGCAGCCAATTTGCCCACGGCAGACACCATTTTTGAGAATAGATCTGGGGGATCCTTTGATCTTTGAGACCACATCAACATCATCTAACCCAAAATTTCTATAGTGAACAAGCTCGTGGGCACTTCTGGTATATATCATACGAATACTTTCATAAATTGTTTTCTTCGTTTCTTTTAAATCGGTAGAAGACTCCGATGAGGATGAGTCTGGACTTGAATACACAGTCATGATAGTATAACGAGTTCAGCAAATTACAATTACTTCCATCGAATCTATGTCTGTTATATACCCAGTCACAAGAGGCATTAATTTCTAGTTACTTGAATGAGGTTCACCACTTTTTAGGTAAAATAGCTCTATGCTGGCTAAGAATTCTTGCAAAAATCAGCTTGTTGACGTATTATCATGTACCTGGAATCTGGAATACCAGGTTTTGGACCCAAAATAGATATAAAACCATCAAAGCGACTACAAAATTGGGAAGCTTAATTTTTGCAACGAAGTTAGGAAGTTACAACCATACTCGCTATTTACAAAAACTGGAAGGTTCAAGAGTTGTTTATTCTGCTTGTATCTACTTTGCTGATATAATGGTTCACTACAATTTAATGGAAGATGTCTTCTCTAATTTATTTCGAGAGTATCATCATATGTCGACTTTAAACTTGATATTAGTGTTAATTTTGGTCTACGTTACGAGGGTAATTAGGTCTATCGTTCTTCCACCCGCAAACTTCCCACGTAATATTCCAACGATCCCATTTTACGTTTCATTTCTAGGCTATTTGAATAAATCAGACCAACGTACCATTTATGATTTGCATTTACGGCAGAAGCTTGAAAAATATGGCGCCGTCAAAATTTATTTTGCATCTAGATGGAACATAATGATAACTAGACCTAGTTTTTTGAAGGAACTTTTTTCTAAAGAAAGTATTTATGCTAAAAGTGGTAACCACATAAAGATACCCTACGCGGTATTATCAGCATATACGGGAGACAACATAATTAGCTCCCATGGAGAAAATTGGAAGCTCTATAGAAGTATCGTTGCATCAAGCATTCAATTTCCTGATACTAATCCGGTAGTTGCAAATGCGGAAAGGTTTATGTTTCTTTTGGATGAGAAAATTAAGTGTTCAAAATCAGTAATGGTGGGTGATGTACTTCAACGTTTTTCCTTGCAGAATGCTGGACAATCAATTTTAGGGCTTGATTTGGATGCATTAAGTCCCAATTCGGAGGTTCACCAGAAAGTTGTATACATTAAGAAGCAAATATTTGAGCCATTATTCTTGAACTTTCCGTATTTGGACAAGTTTCCTATTCCAAGTCGCATGAAAGCAAAATATGAAGTTGAGAAATTCAGGGACTACTTCTCTTCGAAGGTATACTCCGAGGAGTATTTCAATAATTTGGCAGGAAAAAGGTTAGTTGGTGCTTACCAAAAGGAGCGATTGAGTAGAAAACAATTCCAAGACAATTCCATTATATTAATGGTGGCAGGACATGAGAACCCGTTATTGCTTATGACGTCTTTATTGTATTGTATAGCTAAACATTCACACGTTCAAACAAAACTACGAAAAGAATTGGAGGCTGAATCAAATGAAGACTCAGGTTACTTCGACTCTGTGGTATATGAAACTTTGAGAATGTTTCCACCTTTGGGTCAAATTATAAATAGAATTACCACAAGAACGACGGTTCTTGGCAATGATATCATTATTCCGGAAGGAACATATGTTGGATACAACAATTTTGGAACGGGAACAGATGCAACAGTTTGGGGAAGTAATGCGAATGAGTTTAAACCCGAGAGATGGGGAACCACAAGCGAAGAAGTTAGCAAATGTTATAAAACCGCGAAACGTACTGGTCAATTACCAGCCTTTCATGGGGGAAAACGAGCATGTTTAGGTGAGAAATTTGCTCTATTTGAAACAAGGGTAATTGTGCTCAAAATTTTGAAAAAATACAAAATAGCATTAGACCCAAATTGGAAAGAATTATGTACGCCTGCTGGTCCAATATGTCCTGTTAACCTACAGCTTGTTTTTGATAACTTAGAACTGCCCAAATAATGTGACTAACAAAATTTTGCAGCCAGAAAAGATAAAAAATAAGCCTGAATTTCCTAAATATAATATTTTTGCAGCCATTTGCTTTATAGGTACAACTTAAATTTATATTATGGAAGTATAATGTATTATAAATTCGTAAGTAAATGGTTCTGTTATATTGTGCCTTTTTTATTTCTTAAAAGTCAAGAAGCAAAGAGAATGCATCAGAACGACTCTAATTTCATTAATGACATACTGGAGAAGGACATCAAAGTTCCACAATATTCTAGTTTTTCCACTCAAAGAAAGGTACTTATCTTATTCATCGTCACAGAAGCTGGTTTCCTTGGCCCAGTGGCTGGAAATATTTATATTCCAATATTATATGAACTTCAGGAAGTATTCAATGTTTCCGAAACGGCCATCAATGGTACTGTTTCCATTTTCATGTTTGTAATGGCATTTGCTCCATTACTCTGGTCTTCTTTGTCAGACTTCGGTGGTAGAAAGGTTTTATACATTTCCTCATTGGGCACGTTTGTGATAGCAAATGCAATCTTAGCATCCATTCAGGCAAACATATATTGTTTATATATATTTAGGGCAGTTCAAGCATTTGGAGCATCTAGTGTTATATCTCTTGGAGCTGGTACTGTTGCAGACACAGTGGAGCCTAAGCATAGAGGGAAAGCTATTTCTTACTTCATGCTTGGTCCACAATTAGGGCCAATATTAGGTCCATTACTTGCAATGATCTCACACAATGGTCAATGGAGATGGATCTTTGGTTTCTTACTGATTTTTGGTGCCGTTGTATGGTTAATGGTATTGTTTTTGTTACCTGAAACACTACGATACTTGGTTGGTAATGGAGAATGCTACAACGACAAACATTGGTTCCTAATTCCAAAACTCTGGCAAGAAAGACTAACCCAGGATGATGACGCGTATCCAAGACCACCTAAACCACACTTTAAAAGTATTTTGAAGCTTTTGTCGTTCAAGCCTATTTTCATTATGTCCTTAATCAGTGGTCTTCTATTTGCATCATTTTACGGGTTGAGTGTTACTTTTGCTCGAGTTTTGAAAGACAAGTACAACTTCAATGATCTTCAAACTAGCATTTCTTATTTGTGTCCTGGGCTTGCCTTGATTTCGGGATCGATTATTTCGGGAAGAATTTCAGATTATAATTTTAAGAAGACCCAGAAAAGTCGGGAATCACATATTCCAGAAAAACGGTTTTCCCAATTGTCAATTGGGTTGGTAATTTCCATGGCAGGAATTATTGGATATGGATGGTTAATTGAGAAGAATGTCCATGTTTCGGGTGTTTTTGTATTTAGTTTTCTTAGTGGGTTCGGAATGACATGGGTCTTCGTCATAAGTACAACTTATTTGACTGAAACGGTACAAGAACAACCTGCAACAAGTGTTGCAATTGGCAATCTCATGAGAAACTTGGCTGCTGCCATATCTGCTGCTATAATTGAAAGAATTATAAGCAGTATTGGCTATGGCTGGTGTTTTACGGGACTAGGACTTCTTCACTTGGTTGGAATAATGTTAGTATTTGTCTTAACAAAATTTGGCCCAAGGTGGAGAAAAGGACAACAAACAAAGTAATCCAGTATCAAGAAGAAGTCTAGCAACGGTAAAGTGCCAATCCTTGTATTTTCAACTTGTCTGAATCTGCTAGGTAAACCTGGAAATAAGAGTTTTTAAGATATAACTTTGCTAAACCAAAATACTTTTGTTGCTTTATATGAATAATAGACCATGATTAAGTGTGAGTTAGTAACATGTATTTTTTTTTTTAAAACTAAAATGCATTTACTGCGTTATGTACTTAAAGAATACAAGTAACTATATATTCATTTAGTTTTTTTTAAGTATGTACTCTTTTTTTTTTTGTAAACCCTTCTACATGAGCTAAGATACCTTTTTTTTTTTTTAACTAAAATGCATTTATTGGTTTATGTACTTAGAGTATATAACTATCTATATACTCATTTAGTTTGGAAGGGAAA
>ERZ778017.244-NODE-244-length-84720-cov-7.061773_pt1 | contig 84720 bp, 71 predicted proteins | sample MGYA00375747_ERZ778017 | MGnify/ENA primary metagenome ERZ778017 (study PRJEB29350, sample SAMN05509838) | bioreactor metagenome | biome: bioreactor; material: wastewater | place: South Africa: University of Cape Town | collected 2014-03-17 ... | reverse complement strand
GACAGAAGCTGACGAAATCAAGCGCGGACCATCGGCTATTTCAGCAACCTGCTAGGGAGAACCCGCCGAGCCAGGCCAGCCCGCGGCCGTCGCGTAACTCCTCCCTGTAGCGTTCCACGCCACCGAATGCGACCAGCGCGCGGCGCCGCGCCTCCAGCGGATCGAGCCCTGCCTCGCGCACCAGCCGTTCCGACTCCAGTTCCACGTGCAGCCGGATCTCCTCGTCCATCCGTGCCTCGGCGGCGCGCCGGGCGAGGATCAGGCCGAGGCGGGTGCGTAGGGCGTGGATGAGGCTCATGCGCTCGTACCCCGATAGCGTTGAGGGCGGCACTCCTGTAGACGTCGGGAGAAGATACCCTTCCCTCCCCTCGCTGTCAACAGGACGTGTCAGCCGGTTCGCAACACCGTCTCGAGGCCGGTGGAGAAGCGCCGCCAGCTCTCGAGTTCCTGGCCGAGGGCGCGCCGGCCCGCCGCGGTGAGGCGATAGTAGCGCGCCCGCCGATTGTTGTCCGTAGTGCCCCACTCACTGGCGACGAGACCGTCCTTCTCCAGCCGCTGGAGGGCGGGATAGAGTGAGCCCTGATTCACTTCCAGCACGCCTTCCGAGAGTTGCTGGATGCGCTGACTGATCCCCCAGCCGTGCATGGGCATGAGGGAAAGCGTCTTGAGCACCAGAAGGTCGAGCGAACCGCGGAGGACGTCGGTCGGGGTACGGCGTGCCGGCACGGGCGGCTCCGTCATTGGAGTTCCAGGGAACATCGAGAGCGATAGATGAGGCGGGCTTCTATAGCTGTCAAGAGGAGGGCTTGGTTCAGGGTGGACGCCGACAGCGCCAGACTGCCTGGACGAGGACATGCAGACAGTGACTGTTGCCTGTCCTGTAGTCGAACCCAGTCGGTTGCGGTCGCCGCTCGAGTCTGCGCGAGAGACCAGCATGGGTTGGCCGGGGAGCTACGTGGATCGATCGAAGCGCCACCCGCCGAGAGTCTACCGTGCGAGGCCGAGACGCTGGCTCGTCGTCGGCAATCGGTGATCGTCCATGATCGCTTCTACGTGGAGGCGAAGTTCGGACGTGAGGTGATGGGCCTCCTCGTCCGTCTCGACGGTACCTGACGAATCGCGAGCGGCCGTACCTGGAGAGACACGCGATCGACGTCGATCAGGGAGCTCAATCGCATGGCCTGCGGCGTGCGTACAAAGCCCGCTTCTTCCCTGAAATGCGAGCGACATGGCCCGGACATACCTGAAGAACCAGGAACAATGCGCGTAGGGATTCCCATCATCGCAGCGATAGTGGCGTTCTTCTCGTTGTGCTTGCTGTTCTCTGGCGCACCGGACAACGCGGGACTGCTTGCCTCACTTGATCCAGTTGAGGCAATAAGCGGTCTTTCCTTCGCCGTGTCATTTGCCGCTGGCGTGCCGGCCACGGCTGCGGTTGTTGCAGCCATCGCCGTGTTCGTCTCGGTTCCTGCAGCAGTGGCTCTTATCACCCACCGTATCGTTCGTCGTGAGCGGCGTGACGGTTAGATATCTACAGGAAGGCGTTGGTCCCCAAGGCTCGGAGCCACCGAGCGCACCTGGGGAGTTCTGAGGCAGGCGGGTAGACGGCATCCGGCGGCAGCGCCGGTGGACTGCCTCGTCGCCGGCAGCTACAGCTGGCTGATGGCAATTCCCGGGAAGGCGATCTTCTACAGTGGCGCCGCGCTTCATCCAGCAAGTCACCCCTGACCCGGTGGGTCATGCTGGGGTGAGAGACCGGATCAAAGACACAAAGCAGCTCGACTGACTCCCCGATGCCGCCTGCTATCAGGTAGGCGCGATGGGAACGCCGTTCTCGACGGCGCAGCGGCCGGCGCGCGTACCGATCGCGCTCAGCACTCGGCCTCTCAAGCGACGGGTTCAGGCTCCAGCGCATTCTCCGATACGTCGAGACTCTCGATAATGTCGCCGCCCATCAGGACTGCCATACCTCGCGTCTGCGGGTGACTGGCCAGAACGATCTGCGCCATGATCGTCAGGGGCACGGCCAGGAACATGCCCACCGCGCCCAGCGCCCATCCCCAGAACACCAATGCGGCGAAGACCACAAAGGTGGAGAGGTCAAGACCCTGGCCCATTATCCGAGGCTCTACGATGTTGCCCATCAGCGTGTTTATCGCCAGGAAGAACGCGCCAACCGCGATCGCCGAGAGCGGGCCGTACTGGATGATGGCGAGCAGCGTGGGGGGAACCGCGGCAATGATGGAACCGATGTTCGGGATGAAGTTGAGCAGGAAGGCAAGCAGCCCCCAGAGCACCGGGTAGTCGATTCCCATCAGCGTGAGAAAGAGCCAGACCGGGATACCCGTTCCCAGACTGACGAGAGCCTTGAGCGCGAGATAGCGCTTCATCTTGCCTGCCATCACATCCAGGTCAGCCAGGACCAGAGAATCCCGTCCGAAGGCGTGGCGGAGTTTGGCGGGCAGACCGGGCGCCTCGAAGAGCATGAACACATAGGACAGCAGGCTGAGCAGGACGTTCGCCAGCAGCACCCCCAGGCCGGCCACCAGGGTGCCAGTGGCACTGAAGATGGCCGCGCCATCAACGAGATCTTCGATGTTCGGGATGGGAACGCTGATTCCGCTGTGGTCGAGCCACGTCCTGCCCTGGGAGATCTGCTCGGTTAGCCGCTCTTCATAAAAAGGCAGATTGGCAGTGAAGTTCCTTACCGACTGGCTCACGATCAGGCCCAGCCCGCCGAGCAACGCCACGGCGACCAGCAGCACCAGGGTCACAGCGATGACAAGCGGCACCCGGCGGCCCGTCAGCCACTCCACCGCCGGGAAGCTGATGATGGCGAGAAAGGCGGCAAACAAGAACGGCACCAGAATGGGCCCGGCCTCCCGCAGACCCGCGATCACCACGACCATGGCTGCCAGGTTGATCCAGAGGTAATTACGACCGGTGACGTCCACTTAGCCTCCTCTTCGCGGCTCTGATTCCGAAACATTCATGGGTGAAAACGCCGGCGGTCCACTGCGTGCGACCCGAAAGTAGAACAATCTCGCTAGCATCACGACAACAGCCATCAGGCACATGCGATCAGGCGATTCCCAGCAAAGGTAAGCGAGGCACGCGATGCCGGGGCGCTATGCGTAAGGAAGCTGGGGGTGCTCGCGGTCGACGGCGAACCACGGCGACGCGAAGCGGGGCGGTGTCGGCCGCGGAAGGGCGGACACGGTTGAGCGCGGCCACGTCGTCTTTTGATGCGCATAGTATGCCGACGCGAATGCAGCGCTTCTCACGGATATATGTCCGCACTTCTCTCATCTGGCCCATCGGCGTTGGCGGCGTGTCGCTGAAGACCAGGCCCCTACCCCGCCCCTTCCAGGTCCAGTGCCGTGCCGCCACCTTCGGCGCCGGCATGGTGCTCATCCTGCTGGCAGCCGTCGCCGTCGCTCACGGCAAGCTGGCTGGCTCGACATTCTCGGCCGGGAGCAGCGTCAGTAAGTTACGCACCCAACTGCGACTGACGTTCTCGGAGAAGATTGAGTTGAGGACCTTCCGCTCAAGGACGTGATGGAAGCCGGTGGTTGGTCGGACGTACAGACGCACGTTAGTCGTCCCTTGTCGGCTCGAGTCAGGACTCTTCTGCTCCAGAGGCGCGGGTCCGGAGGGGCTCATCCGTGCAACTTGCTCGGTAGCAATGGGTTATGATGGGCATCGGCAAACCATAATTACCGAAAGGCGCCCGAAAGTGTTCGCGAAATGGTAGCAGTCGAGGCTTGATGCTGTCCGTCTATCGCGCGCGGATCTCGTGCACTGAGTCGGATGCCTTTTACTGGCGTCTAGAGTGCTACCCGGATCTGCTCCTGGTCATGGCGCGACGCAACCGCACCGGGTTTCCAGCAGGCTGGACTGATTTGGTAGGTGTGCCACTGAGTTGCCGTCAAGTGACATCGTAAACTGGCCCCGGGCGACACCAGAACTGACGGTCAACCCGGCGTCTCGAGTGCGTCAGGCTGGAACGTGCACAGCGCGACCAACTTGGCGCAGGCGATTTTCGATCGACTGCCTGAGCGAAGCGCTCACGTCGAAATGCGGTCGCTTGGCTCTCGGCTGGCCCCTTGAGGCGCACTCGACTGTTTGGTGCGCAACGTTGCGAGGCAGCCTTCGACTCGGCATGCCGTGTAACGGAGGTTTAGCAATGCTTCTAACGGCTCTTGCGGACCGAGCTGAACGGCGGGAGCTTGAGCGAGGTCAACGTGAGCCGGGGTGTGGCGAGCGGCTTTCAGTTGCGAACTGAGAGGTCGTTACCGTCTGTCGCCGGCCACGTGTGTATGCAGTCCCATAGGCGTTAACCAGCAGGCACCACAACAACTCACAATGGCAAGGACTCTCCCTGAGCTGCCAATAGAGCCTCGCGACTTCATCACGATTCGGGAGATCGAACGCGCCATCGCCAAGCTTGAGCGGCGGCACTCCGAGGTCGAGGCGCTTGACGTCCGTGCCGCTGTCTTCGAAGACAGCGGAGACGATGACGTCGTTGAAAGCAACGTTCGAGAGACAATTCGCGAAGTCTTCGGATACAACTCGGCGGAGTTCCGAGAGCATCGGTACATCCGAGTTTGGGCTGGCCCAACGTCGACGGGCATGTCCAAGGAGGCAGTTGCTGAAGCGAAAGAGCGGGGCAGGAAGCAAGTTGCCACCATCTTGCGCGGCCTCGTGGCACGGCTCAACGAGAAGAAGGAAGAGTTCGAGTCAGAAGAGTCGGGCGGACCGACAACCTACTTTGAGCAACTAAATCTTCATCCGCGCATCGCTAGCGTCGCGAACGATCTCTACCTTGATCATTACTATTTCGAAGCAGTGTTTGCAGCCGCAAAGGCGCTCGTGAACTTCGTGAAGGAAAAATCTGGAAAGCATGATCTCGACGGCGCCGCGTTGATGCGGACGGTGTTCTCCAGAAAGGATCCGGTATTACTCGTCAACGATCTTGCGCACCAGACCGATGAGGACGAGCAGGAGGGAGTAATGCACTTGTTCGAAGGAGCGGTTCTCGCTCTTCGGAACCCGGGCGGTCACGCGTTCCCACAGGGCGCTGCTCAGCGAGCGCTGGAATACATTCAGCTCCTAAGCCTGCTCGCATATCAGGTTGATGAATCGAAACGGCGTCCGCGCGCCAAGCCTGCTGGCTAACGAACGTTGAGCCCGGCGAACGAGCTATGGATTACTGGCTTCGCTCGCCTCTATTGATTCGTTCGCGGGCTAACTTGGGCGTCAGGCCCTTTAGGAGATCCGCTCTTGCCCCTTCGAGCCCACTTGCGATGAAACATCTCTGGCGGAACAGGATCGTCGCTGGATCGAGCGCTCAACTTGTCGAAGGTGTGATGGGAACGCTTGCGGATCCTGAGGAACATCCCCTCGGCAGCTTCTCGGGATCCTCGACGGCGATCCTTGGAGGTGCAAACTATGCGGTCATGTCCCGCATAGATCGCACCTCTGCCGAGTGGATGATCGATCTTGAGTTGGCTCCGGCCGACATGGTCCTTCGCGTCCATCTGGTTGTCGCATGTTTACGGCACTATGGGGGCTGTCACTGTCAGACACGGAACCAGAGAGCGCGTGTTGCTCTTAACGGCGTGCCAACGGAGCATTTCCGCCTGGCGACCATCCCACCGACTCATGACGTCTATTTTTACCGTCCTCCGGTACCGGCAATTCCGCTGCCGCATGAGATTGCCGTCTGTCAGACTGTATACGTCTGACCAGTGCTCTCGGAACGGCTGGCGATGCGGGGCCCTCAGGTGGTAAGGATTACTATCGATCCGATGGTACGCTGGGATATTGACTACATCGGATTTGTTTACGAGGTCGAGCCGCAGCCCGATTACGATTTTGCACTCTCCTTCGCCGGGGAAGATCGCGCGTACGTGGAGAAAGTTGCGGAGCTGCTGAGAGAGAACGGCACGACGGTCTTTTACGATCTGCACGTTCAGGCGGACTTATGGGGAGCGAATCTCTATGAGCACTTGACTGAGGTATATAGGGACCGGGCTCGCTTCGTTGTGCTGTTTGCCTCACAGCATTACCGAGCCAACGTGTGGCCCAATCTTGAGAGGCGTGCCGCGCAAGCGAAAGCACTCCTGACTAACGCGAGCTACATCTTGCCGGCCAGGTTCGATGATACGGAAATCCCGGGTCTCTTGGATACCGTCGGCTATCTGGATCTGAAGCGGTATAGTCCCGCTCAGCTTGTTGGACTTCTCTTGGAGAAGCTTCGTTCGCCAAAGCACGGACGATAGACTCGATAGCTCCCGGCTAGGCTATGCTCGTGACCAGCTTCCCGCTGCAGCATCGTCGCATCGGTGCCACACCATCGGGTTCAGAGCAGTCTGAATAGCCGGGAACATGGGTAACAGTTAGACCGGGAGCATAGGTGACACTCGCATCCACTGCGGATACCGTCCGATCACGGAGGTACCCCATGCCCTGGAGTGTTCACTCGCCTATGTCTCGGCGCCTGGGGTTCGTGGAGGAGGCGTAGCGCGGCCTCTACTCGATGACCGAACTGTGCGCTCGCTACGGGATCGGCCGGCGCGTCGGCTAAAAGTGGCTCGCCCGGTACGAGGCCGACGGGGTGGACGGCCTGGTGGATCAACGGCGGGTCGCCAAGTCCCACCCGCACCGGATGCCGAGGATGTGGCCGCGCGCCTGCTCGCCTGCCGGTACCCGCGCACGGCGTGGCCGGCAGCTCGGTTTACGTGCTGCGCAAGCGCGAGGGGCTGGTGCGCGCGCGCCGCCGGCGACCGGGCACCCTGGGCCGCCGATCGCCACATGGACGGCCGAATTCAAGGGGCAGTTAAGCACGCAGAACGGAGCGTACTGCTATCCGCTCACAATCTGCGACGGCTACTCGCGCTACCTGCTCGTGTGCCATGGGCTACCCTCGGTCGAGACGGCCAGTGCCCGGCGGGTGTTAGAGCAGCTGTTCCGCACGTACGAGCTGCCGACGCGCATCCGCAGCGACAACGGCTTGTCGTTCGCGACGAGCGCGCTCGGGCGTCTCTCGGCGCTCTCAGCGTGGTGGATCAAGCTCGGGATCACGCCCGAGCTCACGGGCCCAGCTCGCCGCAGCAGAACGGGCAGCACGAGCGGATGCGCCGCACGTTCAAGGCTGAGGCCACGAAGCGGCCAAGGCCACGATCCGAGCGCAACAGCGCTGCTTCGACGCATTCACGCGCGAGTACAATGCCAAGCGCCCCACGAGGCGCTGGCCAATGCAACCCCGCGGATTGCCACTCTGTATCGCCCCGCCGGTATCCCCGCCGACTGGCGGATCCGGAGTACCCGAGGCACTTTCAGGTGCGCTACGTGAGCCGTAGCGGGGGAGTGCGATAGCACAACCAGTGGGTGAACGTCAGCCATGTGCTCGCCGGGGAGTCCGTCGGGCTCAAGAAGGTCGCCGACGACGTCTGGAGCGTGTACTTCGGGCCAGTGCTTTTGGACCGCTTCTACAAGCGCGATCTCCGACTTCACGGTGCGCACAACCGCAATAAGCTGGGCCGCCGGTAGGGTCCGCTGTTACCCATGCTCCAGGCCTGATGTGTTACCTATGCTCCCGGTCTGTACCGCAAACCAACTTGCCGCTGGACCACACATCCGAACTGATTTTGCCGCAACACTGAACTCTCACACAACCAAGTATGGGGCGCTTAGAACGTCGAATGGCACGGCGACGCCGGGCGAAGCAGAAGGAGCAAGAACGTAAGCGGCCAACGAGTGAGCAGTGGACGCCGGCCCACGCCCACCTCTCCACGTTAGTGACGCGGCCGACTCCTGCGCCGAGGCCAGATATCACCTTCGACCGTTGCGCCGTCGACCTGGGAACCGTTTCGACGAGAATACACTCAGAACAGTTCACCGGTGCCGGACTCCAGCCTGCCTCAGGTTTCCCAAGCTTGTACAAGTATTCGGACCCGGAGTTAGCCGAGCGAATGGCTCAATTCGGTGCCGTGCGAGTCGGCACCCTGGAGTACTACCGGGCGTGGGACGATCGGGAGCGAGGTGACAGGGAAGAGGGAACGCTGACGTTCTCTGGAGGTGGCGGCGTTAACATCGGGCCCTCGATGGATCCGCTGACGCGTGCAGCTGCGCTCGGGCTCACCGGACTGGATGGTGATGCGCTGCGACGTGTGGCCGTGCTGAACAGCAGTATCGTTGCTCATGAGACGCATACAGACTGTTGGGTCTACTGTACCGCGCACGAGCTGTCGCGGGGAGCGACAGGCGGTAAGCTAGCGTCCGTTGAGATTCTCAACCCTGACGAGTTCTTCCGCCTCGTCGGGTTGGCCCTCGAGGAGGAGGTGGGTCAAACCTTGGAGACACACGCTTACGGGGTGGTTTACCGCGAGCGGATGGCGCGAGGGCAGGAGTTCGGTCAACTTCCGTCGGCCTTTGTAAAGCCTAAGCGGCTCCGATTCGAAGCAGAGGTGCGTGGGGTCTGGTTGAGCACCGCCGCGCCGGATCGGCCTTACGTCGATCTGAGTATCCCGGAGCTAGCCGACATTCTACGCTTGGTACCTATTCCAAGCTAGGAAAAGTCAAGAACGGATAGTTTTATGCACCGGTACGACCTGCCGAGGCTACTGCACCGCTGCCCAACGTGGCGCTGCACCAGACACAGCGGCCAGGGCACTATTAGCAGGCCCGAGCTTCGCATCGGCGACTAAGCAGCTGAAGTGTGGTGTTAGACGGTCCACAAAGGATCGGTTTTGCCTGCGCGAACTCGACGACGCGTTGGGGGAGCTATCGCCACTTTCTAACGCTGTACTTTCGATTTCGCCCTAAGCACGACTCTCGATCGGCTTGTCAGTTGAGAACGGCGATTGGTATCACTCCAGTCATTTGAGGTACGCATGCGGCTCTTGCTTCGCACGATCAGCGCCGAGCAGCTCGCCCAGCGCGCGGTTCTGAAGAGTCCCGACGAAAGGCCAATCGTAACCGCGCAAGATGGGAACATAGACTACGCGTGCCCGAGCTGCGGGCGGATTCTGCTCTGCGGGTTCGATTCCTACACGCACGGCCAGCTGCAGCAACTGGCACTCGAGTGTATCTGCGGGGCGCTCCTATCAGTGCCAAAGGACTGACGGATTATGCCGACACACAGGAGCGAGCCGCGGTGAGTGCCATAGAACGAGATATCTGAACGGCCCCTCAGGAGGCTTGCTTGGTTGAGTACCCTGACGCCCGCGTCAGCGATGTGGAAGAACTGCTCCTCCAATTCCGCGGGCGGAACATAGCCCCGAGGGTTCGATCAGACGCTGCTGCTTGAACCATGCGACCCACTCGAACGTCGCGTACTCCACATCATCGAAGACGCGCCAGGGGCCGCGACGATGGATCAACCTCAGCCTTGTACAGCCCGATCACCCACTCGGCGAGGGCGTTGTCATCCGCCGGGAGGCGCCGAGCCGGCCCAACGCCACGGACCGGGGTAGGTAGGCCTGGCCGAGAGTACCGGTCGGCGCCGGGGCGCGATCGCGAAGCTCCGTCGGGAGGACGTCGACTGGGCGGGAAGCCGGGCTCTCTGGCGCGGGCAGCACGACAAGGAGGGTAAGCAGCGCCTCGTGCCCGTCACCGGAACCGTGCTCGAACTGCTCCGAACACGGTGGGAAGAGGACGGCCGACCACCGGCTGCCTGGATCTTCCCTACCAACGACCAGATGCGGTCCTACCCGGCCGACATGCTGGACGACCACCTCCGACTGGCAGAGGAGGTGGCCGGCCTCGAGCCACTTGTCGACACCCTCTGGCACGCGTATCGCCGGAAGTGGATAGCCGAGCGTAAGGATCTGCCGCTAAACGACACAATGCAGGCCGGTGGTTGGTCGGACGTACAGACTGCAATGACACGCCACCACCCACCCGAAAACGACAAAACGCCCCACGGCACCTAAGTGCCGTGGGGCGTCAAAACTATCGCACGTTAATTGCCCCTCCTGGGCTCGAACCAGGACTCTTCTGCTCCAGAGGCAGAAGACGCCATATCTCCCGCGACTTCTCCGGATTCCTAAGTACCTGCATTGACAACACTTTAGACGGGCTACAGATTCCTGGACGTTGACTTGGGTTGCTTCCCACTGCTTCCCAAATGCTTCCCACTGCTTCCCATATGCTTCCCACGGCGACTTGGGAAGCACCCTCACCAGTAGCCCGGATACGTCATGGCGAAGCTCACCAAGCGCGTTGTCGATGCCCTTCAGCCAGAGACGCTCGCCAGTGGCTATTTCGTATGGGATGACGACCTAGCGGGCTTCGGTGTGCGCGTCCGACCGAACGGCCGGAAGACATACGTCATGCAGTACCGTGACGCGGCCTCCAAATCGCGCCGGATCATGATTGGCGATCATGGCGACCTCACCGTGGCGGAAGCCCGGAGCAAAGCGCAGAGCCTCCGCGCCACGGCTTACGAAGCGAAGCGGGATGAGACCAAGCCTGATCCGGCACGACAGCGCGCGCAAGCACGCCGGACCGCCAAGGCGCGCCACGAAGCCCCCACCGTCGCCCAGCTCGCAGACGAATGGCTATCCGAGTGTGAAGCGCGGTTGAAGCAGCGCACCGTTACCGACTACCGCCGCATGTTGGGTGTTACGCCAATCTTGCGTGGCGCGGATCGCGGCGGCGAACGCATCGGCGAGCTACGGGCCACGCTCGGCCGCTTCAAGGTCGCCGACGTCGCCCCGTCGGATATAGAGAAGTTGCACACGTCGATGAAGCAGCACCCAATCAAGGCTAACCGGGCTGTCACCGCGCTCGCCGCTCTATTCAACTACGCGGAGCGGCACGGCTACCGCCTCGAAGGCTCCAACCCATGTCGGCGCGTGAAGCCGTTCCGTGAGTCAGGGCGGGAGCGTTACCTGGACGATGCCGAATACGCGGCGCTAGGAAGCGCGCTCCAACGCGCCGAGCGCGAAGGGCTCCCGGTGCCACCAACCAGCCAGCGCCGACGCGCCACGGCCGATACAAAAAAGCATAGGACCAAAGACACTGACGCCACGGGCGCGCGCCGTCCGGTGCCCCTTTCTCCAATCGCTGTTGGCGTGCTCCGGTTCCTCATGCTCACCGGCTGGCGGAAGGGTGAAGCGTTGTCGCTCCAGTGGTCTCAGGTGGACTTCAAGCGCGGCGCTGCGACGCTCAGGGATACGAAGACCGGCCAGAGCGAGCGCGAGCTAGGCGCGCCGGCCGTGGAGCTTCTGGACGCCATGCGCGCGTACCGGAGGCGGGGGAACCCGTACGTATTCCCGGGCGCGAAGCGCGGCACCCATTTCCAGGATGTGGCGCGCGCATGGTATGCCGTACGCCACGCGGCCGGCCTTGACGACGTACGGCTACACGACCTCCGGCATTCACACGCGAGCGTCGGCGCTTCAGGTGGCCTCGGTCTGCCTGTCATCGGTGCGTTGCTTGGCCACCTCGATAGCGCAACCACGGCGCGCTATACCCACCTCGCCGACTCCGCAACGAAGCGAGCGGCGGACAAAGTGGCGGGCGACATCGCGGCTATGCTTGCAGGCGACTCGCCGAGCGTCACACCTTCGCCCGATGTTCTGCCCTTCCCACGGCGCGCTGGCCGTCATGCTTGATATGCCGGCGCCAGCGCGCCCGGCAATTCACTCCAGAGCGAGACGTAGACCCATGGCCACAATGCAGAAGTCGCGACCCCACTGCGTGCCGATCAGGCGCCCCGTCATCGTCCGAGCTACCACCACAGAACCGGGAGTGCCGGCAGAGCGCATCGAGACCGTTGATGTGTCGATGGCGTCCGTACGTGTGAGCGTTGAAAGGCTAGAGGAAATCGGCACGACGGAAGCGCCGGCTTTTTACCTTGGCCTGTCTACAGGGACGGACGGTGAGCGCGAACATACCGCCGAATTAAGCCCCATCTCACTTTCCGATCTTCTGAGCCTGCACCGGGCGCTGGGCTACGCGTTGGGCGACCTACGCCGGCGCGGGCTCCTGTCCGCGCCACCATTCGTTGATTAGATGATTGCGGCACGCTCCGATCGCCCCCCGCAGCGCGCTGGAGCGCCTACAAGCACCGCACGCCGGCCAAGGGATTGCCCCGGCCGGCGTGCGCTCTTTGCGTCGTGGCTCCGTTAAGGGCGGAGGGCGTTGGGTGCGGCCGCCCGCTCCCGATTCCGCGCTAGCAGGTCGTCCACCATGTTGGGCCCTGGCCGGCTAGTCGCTGCCTCGGTCTCCGTAGCGACAGCGAAGGCCGCCACGATCTCGGCGGGCGGCGCGTCACCGCGAAATACCTGCTCACCGCTGGGTGTTTGCGCCGTCACCACGCCACCGTCGCCACGGAAGGAAAGCTGCGCCAGTAGCCTGTTTGCGTCCGCGTCGGGGTCGATTGCTCCTGCCGCTTCCGCTGCCTTGAAGGCCGCGAAGTAAACGCTGTTCGCGATCATGCCGATCGGCACTACCTTGTCATCGCTGTTTGTCATGGTCTTCTGTGGTCAGGAGTTGGATGAGCCGCGCGGCGCGGCAGAGTATCGGGCGTATGCGGTGATAAAGCGGGCGAGCTGGTGGAAGTCAGTTTCCCTTACGCGCCCGTCAGGGTCGAGCCCGAACAACGGCAGCTCGAAGGGGTCACGGAACGCCCGATCTTCACCGGCTAGGTCGAGTGCTCGCCCTTGCGCCGCCTGGGCGGCGTGTGAGGCTTCCACGGCCGCGTTGTAGCGCGGAACGAACGTCTTGCGCGCCCAACCATGGAGCACCGTCTCGAGATCGCGTAGCGCGGCCATGGCGGCGTCGCTTGTCTGCTCGGCCGTCGTCTGGGCTTCGGCGAGTTCCTCACGCGCCGCTGCCTCGGCTTCGACCGCTGCCTCGGCGCTCAGTAGCTCGATTGCGGCGGCCAATTCCTGGACGGTAGCCTCGGCATCGGCGAGTTCTGTCCGGTGCGTGACGCGCTCGGCGATAGGAAGCCCGGCGGCCGTTGCCTGGGCGAGCTGGCCGCGTAGCGTGGTGGCCAGAGCAAGCGCCGCCTCACGCTCGCGCGTGGCATTGGCGAGCCGCTCGGCGGCCGTGGTACGTGCTGGTGTCGCGGTAGTCATTTGACGGTCCTTTCTGTTGAGTGATGGATCTCGCGCAACCGTGCGCGCTCCTGGTTGACTGGCTCTAGCGCGCCCACGCCGTCAACTCGCCGTCCAGCTCTTCGAGCGCCCGTTCCAGGTCGGCCATAGCGTCAGTAAAGGCGCTCATGCGGCCTCCGGTGGGGTGTCCTCGTCGTCCTCGCCGAAGAGAGCGCGCACATCGTCGGCGACGAACACGAGTCCCGCGCGTTCGATCAGGGCGAGCAGCTCTTCCGCCTGCTCGGCCGCGGTGAACTTGCCCGTCAGGCGGGAGTTCTGGCCACAGCAGCACGGACAGCCGCCGGTGCAGTTGAACGCGCCGGTGAGTCGCTCAAGCACCCGGACTCGGGAGTTCTGCCTCATGCGGCCTCCAGCGGTGGAGCGGGGCGCACGACGCTCCGTGTGAAGCGAACCTCCATCGTTTGCCGCCTCGGCGCGCAGGCCGGGCACTCCGACACACGCGAGCGGTCTGGGTGTGGCTCCCATCCGCGCGACGTGCCGTCCGCATCCACGATCTGCCGCCACGACCGGATGTTGATGGATGCCACGTGGCGTCCGCAGTCGGGACACGTGCTCGGAGTGGCCTTCGCGGCCAGCGTCTCCAGGCGGGTGATGCGTTGTCGTCTCATCGGGCTAGCCTCAGGTTGTTGTTGTTGGATTGTTCGCTTATACGTGCCTCCAGAGCGGCCAACCGCTCCTCTACCTCGCCGACCTCCAGGCACTTGAGCGCGAGCGTCAGGAGCGCCACAACGGACCGCGTGCGGCTGTCGGAGTTCTCGCGCTTGAGGGCATCGGCAAGCTCACCCTCTAGTCGCTCCTGAATCGTGGGCACGCTCCGGATTGCGACGGCGCCCGGCGGTGGCGGTGGGGCGCTACGTGGCGTCCGTCGATTGAGACCGCCACGGCGCCTAGCCTCGGCCCGAACGCGCGCGCGCGCCGGGTCGTGGACGTTGCACCACTGAGAGTTGACCAGGCGCGGGGCCGCGCACGGCGCGCCCGCGCGGTTCGTCGCCGCGCAGCCATGTTTCACCTCTGGTGGCACCCCGTTAGCTGGCTTAAGGCCGTCGGTCACGGTTGTCCCTCCACCACCCCTAGACAGCGCTCACACGACTCGCCGCAGCCGTCGCATGGTGGCCCTAGCGGTAGCGACGCCAGGGCTCGGCGGCACCAGTAGCAGTTGAAGTCAGGCTCAGAGAAGGCGAACCGGCCACACGACGCGCAGCCGTAGACCGGGGGCGCCGTCAGGTACGCGACAATGGCGGGCTTGTTGTCGCGCAGAAGCTCGAGCACCTCCGGCGCCGGCGCCCCGCTCCGGCACTCCACCCGGAGCCGGTCGCCATCGGTGCGGATGACCACGCCGGCCGCCGAAGCGCGGGCCAGTACATCGCGCGGGGCCATCATATGACCGCGCTCCAAGGCTCACCGGCGGGTGCGGCCGGCTCAGCGACAAGCGACAGCTCTGGCGCCGCCAGTTGGCCAGTTGACTCAAGATTCGTCCAGTTGACTCCAGTTGGCTCAGTCTCAGAACGTGAGTCAGCTTGAGTCAACTGCACTCCGGCTGAGTCAACTGGCGACAGTTGCCAGACCGACGCGGACGGGAAACCACTACGCGTGACCATCACCTCCAGCCGATCGCGTGCGCGTCCCAACGTCGCGGGCTTGATGCCTTCATCCCTGGCCAGTCGGAGCAGTTCTTTCTTCGAAATCGGGCCGTTAGCCAATACATCGCTCAGCCAATCAGTAGCTTCGGCCAGCGCGCCGGCCGTACCACTCTCAGCGCCGGCCGTGCCGTCGTCCCGGTACGCACGCTGTAGGTCATGCGCGCTCCGCTCATCGACTCCATGCCACTCAATCCGTGGCGGGCTGTCTTCCCCGGTGGACACTAGAGAAAAGGCGAGCGTTGCGGGTGGCGGCCCTAGGTTGGACTTGGCGCCGGCTAGCAACAGCAGCCCCGTGTCATCGTCGCGGTAGACTTGGAGGATGGACCGCGCCACAGCTCCGAACGCGACCGATCCCAGCCCGGCCATGCCCGCATGACGATTGCCCGACTTCCCGAAATGGCGGGTTGCGACCACAGCAACGCCGGTATCCTCCGCCAGCCTCACCAGAGGGCGGAGCGCGGAGCGCACTTCGCCGTCATCGTTGATCCGCGCCCCCGTCAGTAGGTCATTCAGTGCGTCCAGGTAGATCAGGCGCGGCGCCTCACAGTGCTCTATCGCCTCCCTCAGCCGTTCCACGTCGCGCGGTAGGAGGAGGGGCTCAGACCCGCCGTCCGGGGCACGCAGCTCCACCAGGTGAACCCGGGTGACGTCGGCACCGGCCGCGTCTAGCCGTGGGCGCAGCACGGTTGCCGCCGCGTCTTCAGGGCCTACGACCAATACGTCGCCGCCCGGGGTAGGCGCTCCATCGGGGAAGGCCTGTCCCCGGCTCACCCGCGCGGCCAAGTCAAAAATGACGGTCGATTTCCCGATCCCCGGCGCGCCCTCGATAAGCGTCAACGTCCCGGCCGGTATCCGGTGGCGCCAGAGCCAATCCACCGGGCGCGCCTCGATACTTGAGAACGGGGTTACTTCTACGGCCGGCAGTGACCGCTCGGCGCGCTCGTTAGCGAGTGCTACCGCCGACGATACGGGGGCACTCATGCCGCACCCCGATGGCGACCGTAGCGGCCGGCGTTCGCGAAGATGCGCGCCAGCGCCGACTCCGACAGCGGCGGCCGGTTGTCTCCGTTCCACGCGTCCAGAAGGTCGAAGGCGTCCCGCTCCGGTAGCCCGATGTCATGGACCAACGCGGCGCTAAGACGGTAAGCCGTCTGCTTCCGGTCATCGGCCAGCCCGGACGGCACACGCGCGACATATGCGGCCGCACGGCGCCACGTTAGCGCGTCCGCCGCCTCGCCGGCGTTGAACGTCGGACCCCAGCGCTTGCCTGTACTCACCGGCTCGAGTCGGGGCGCGGTCAATAGCTCCAGGATATGCTCCGGGAGCGGAAGGACCGCGCCCGGCTCCCACGCAGACGCACCGCGCCAACGATAGACGGCGCCGGACGGATGGACACTTGGCGGAACGAGCACGTAGCCGCCCGTATGCCGCACGTCCAGCCCCGGCGCCGGTGAGCGGTTCCCAATCGCCAGCCCGGCCGGCGCGTGGAAGTACCTGTGCTCGCCACCCTCTGGCCGGCCGGTAGTGACGGCCGCCGTATCGGACGGGATGCCCAGCTCGGCGGCGGACTGGCGGCCGATGGGCCCGTCCAGGTCGAGCACCAGCAACGTTCCGCCGCCCCGCAGTTCGCACCGTCCAGGCACGGCGCCGATATTGGCATTCGGCCAGCGGCGCCACCATTCGGCTACCTGGGCGCGGTCAGTGGATGCACGGTGAAAGCCGTTCGCCACCATTGGAGCCTTGCCGCGTGGCTGGCAGGGGAGCACCGCCCAGCCGTGCCCCACGTACTTGAGCGCCGCCAGTGCAAGCGACCTCTGGCCACTGTCGCGTTCAGGGGCTATATTTCCTTCACCTTCTGTCGTCTTGCCCCGGTCCGCGCTCCAACGCTGGCCGGGGCTGTTTGTTGTCGGCATGGGTCTATGCCGCCTCGGCCGTCACCGGCACGTCGCTAGTCGAGCGGCGTCGGCCGTGCGACTCAACCCACGCGTCCAGGTCGGCGGAACGGTAGACGATTTTTGCCCCTAGGCGGATAAACAAGGGGCCACCACCATGAACCCGATACTTGGCGAGCGTCTGCCGGGCCAGTCGTAGCCGCGCGGCTGCTTCCGTCGTGTCCAGTAGTTCCATTGACTGTCTCCTTGTGCCTGCACCGGACCACCCGGCGCTACAGGGAGATTGCCATAGCCCGGATTTCCTCGGGAGTGTGCGCTATGTTACTTTCCCAGCACACGCTTACACAGGAAAGTGATATGGCAGATTCGAAAAAGAGGACTGGGCGGCCGCCGGTCGAGCGGCCAGAGGGGAAGGCAGGGACGCGAGCGCTTCGCCAGCGGGTGGAACTGAAAGACCGGGAGCCTCTACCAATGGAGCCCGGCGATTCGCCGCAACTGTCGGAGCGGAAGCAGTTCGCCAACCGGCTATTAGCGCTCGCTCAGGCGGAGGGCCTGACGCAACTGGAGTTCGAGAAGGAGACTGGGATTGCTCAAGGGAAACTGGCTGCCTATCTCACCGGCCTTCATCAAACGAGTCTCGGCACCCTCCAGGGGATAGCGAAGTTCACCAAAGCCAATCTCTACTGGCTTCTGTTCGGGGAAGGCGGGACCGGCCCCGCATATCGCGAAGTGTCGCGAACGCAGCCGAAATTGGAGTTAGAGGTAGCCGCCCATGTGCGCCGTGAACTACAGGCTTCAGGCCACTCACAGTACGCCGTGGATCACTACCTCCCCAGCCCGGATAAACTTCTGGCGCTAGCGGCGGAGGCGGCGCGCAAGGCGGCGGTGGACGAGTACGCCAGACGCCGCACGGCCTACTTCTGGGAAGTGCAACGGATAGCAAGTCGGTACGCCCATGGCTTCCAGCGCGCCGATGGCTTCGTGGCCATAGCCGCCGCCCCCACCGCTGCGTCGAGCATGACGTCGCGGTGGGCGGAGATCCTAGCCAATGGCGCCGCTGAGCCAGACAGCGAAGAATTCCCGCTATATGACGCCGGGGAGGCTCTACCCGCGCTGGCGGAGCTTCTGGCGAGCCTGTCGCCGGCGGATAGCCCGGCCATCGCCATTGTCCTTCAAGGCGAATCTCCGGGCGCCTTCTTCTGGCGCATGAGCGGCCACCCGACGCTCGAGGGCGACGACGATGACGTGCTCGCCCACCGCCAGGAACAGCCAGAGGCGCCAATCTACGCGCGTGCGGCCGAATGGTGCCTAGCCCAACGATGGGAGAAGTCGCCGGACAGACACTTCCAAGGTCATACCCGTTGGGTATGGAGCGGCCCGGTAGACGCGAGCGCCCCGGTAGACGCGAGCGCCCCGGCCGCCGGGGGATTTGCAGTATGGGCACGATCGCAACTGGCGGGCGTGCCGGATAAAACAGACTCGCGCGGGCCGAATATTGCGAATTGTGCGAAGGTCGCCGGCCCACCAGACGAGCCGGGATTGCTGGCCGGCTAATCCGCGAATTGTCGCCGCGTGCTTCCCATATGCTTCCCACGGCGACTTTCACAACCCAAAAGCAAAACGCCCCACTGCACCTAAGTGCAATGGAGCGTTGGATTTACGTTAATTGCCCCTCCTGGGCTCGAACCAGGACTCTTCTGCTCCAGAGGCAGACGTGTTGCCAGTTACACCAAGGGGCAGCAACAGAATCTTTTCCGCCTGCGCGGAGTATCCCGAAATGTAAAACAGAAGGCAACCGATGCAACCCCTGAACACCTAGCTTGACCACCAACTCAGCTCACCCATCCAACGGCGCCATGCACACCCGGCGCCGTTTCATTCCGCCCCGAGCCGCCCGGCAGGCCGCCGCCGCGTTCGTCGCCGCCGCGGTACTCGCCGGTTGCTCGGCGGCGCCGGCGGCCTTCGGCAACGACGCCGCCGCCGCTCACGCCAACAGCAGTGCCTTCTTCGGCGCATGGGCGTCACGCTTCACCAACGTCCAGCGCACGGAGAAGTTCGACGACGCTCGCGGCAAGCTCTCCCGCTATGCCCTCGCCCCCTCGGGTGTCTTCAACGATCCCAGCGTCTGGACTGCCTCGGCCGGTGACACTCGCTCCATCACCATCAGCGCGACGTGCCGCGGCAACCGCTACGTCTTCGACGCGTCACCCACAGCCACGGCGCCTCAGCGGCCCGGGGACGGGCTGCACCGGATGCAGCTCCGCCGGCTGGGTGACGACCAGTGGCACTGGAACACATCGGTGGACTTCGCCGTCGGCGAGGCCTCCCCGGATAATCTGCTCGCCGTCCAACGAGCCATCTTCGCTACCGCGGCGGCCAACCCGCAACCGGTGCTCCGAGCGCAGTATCGCACCGGTTTCCCGCGGACGACCGCCGTCATGGGCCAGTTGGCCAGCCTCGACTCCATCGGGCGCATGCCGCTCCGCGACGGGAGCGCGGTCCTGGAACTCCACATGACGCTCCAACCGGACCGACTGAAGGCGAACTACCCGCACTTTGCCCAGTACATGGTCAAGTACTTCCGGCCGGCTCGCTACCAGGTCAGTTTCGCCGACCGCAGCGGCGCGCGCTGGATGACCAGCTCGATGCGCGACAACAGGCTCTCATTCCGTCTCCGGGCGACGGCCGACGGCCGGCTGGCGCCGCTGGACGGCGTCCCTCGGCCACTGCCCGACACGCTCGTCATGCGGGGGGATTTCTCGGCGAAATTCTCCATCTTCACCGTCGGCGTCACCGGTCTCACCGCCGACGTCGCCGTGCTCGGCAGCAGCGGCGAACGCGGCTGGCAGTTCCGCTTTCACGAAGAACCTGACTGGCACTTCCCGCTCGCCGTCAACACGCTCATCCGCACGGCCCTCCGTCGTCCCTTCGCGGGCGACGGCATCATACTCCGCCTGTCGGCACGACGACGCCCGGACGGACAGACGATCATCTCGCGGCGACTCGACCTCGACGTCCAGGAGGGGGCTATCGTTCGCTGGCTGGGCGGGCTGGGCGCGGGTGCCATGAGCGACTTCTCAGGGCGCGCCGAGGAGGACGAGAATCGCTTTCTGGCCAACCTGTTCAACGCGCTCCAGGAGGACTTCGGCCGGCACTGACCGCCATGCGCTGCGGAACGACTCCGGCCAGCGTCGAGCGACGTGGTTGACCGAGACCTGGGCCAGCGTCGAGCGACGTGGTTGCCCGAGACCTGGGCCAGCGTCGAGCGACGTGGTTGACCGAGACCTGGGCCAGCGTCGAGCGCGCTCAGGCGGGCGGACACGGAAGAGCCGCCATTCCCCGGGGAATCGCGGCTCTCTCATCAGGACCAGCCTGCTGACTTGCTGCTGGATTGCAGTGTCGCTCTCCCCAGATTGCCGCGCGCGCCGACTTTGGAACTCTGCGTCCTACGGAACAGCGGCGGGCAGAAACGGGGGAGCGAAATATATGGAGCTGAGGGGAATCGAACCCCTGACCTCTGCAGTGCGATTGCAGCGCTCTCCCAACTGAGCTACAGCCCCGCACGTCACATGTGCGGGGGGCGCCCCGTCGCACACGAAAACGCCACCCATCGCTCACCTGCGTGGCGATGGCATTGGTTCAATATTAACCGAGCCAGACGGGAAGTCAAGCCGATCACTGGCACGGAACGCCTGACTGCGGTGGCATTGACGGACGCGATGTGGCATCCTGAGACAGCCTCGATCGCCTCAGTACCGACTCTCACTCCCACCCGGAACAGCACCGATCCGGGACAACACCGCCCCGAACGACGCCGGCCAGGCAGCACCGCTCCAGGCATCCCGGAGTCAGGCCACACCGCCCCCGAAGGCCCCGAATCGCCCACACTCACAACCACCGCCTTGCCACTTCTCCCTCCTGTCCAGATCTACCGGGCCGCGAAGCGCATCCGCGACGCCGCCGTCCGCACCCCGCTCCGCCATAGCCCGGCATTGAGTGCGATCGCCGGCTGCGACGTCTACCTCAAGCTGGAAACGGAGCAGATCACCGGCTCCTTCAAGCTGCGAGGCGCCCTCAACACCCTCCTCTCCATGGACGAGGACTCTCGTCGACGGGGGGTCGTGGCATCTTCGGCCGGCAACCACGGTCTGGGAGTCGCCTATGCGGCCCGGGCTACCAGCGCTCCAGCCACGCTCTTTCTGCCCAGGGCAGCTCCGCTGGTCAAGAAGGAAGGCATCGCCGCCCTTGGTGCGCATGTCGACGACTCGGCGCCGGACTACGATGCGGCGATGGTCCTGGCCAGGGCGCACGCTCTCGAGCATGGCATTCCCTTCATCAATCCATGCCTCGGCGACCCGCTGCTCGCCGGACAGGGCACGGTCGCGCTGGAGATTCTCGAGGAACTGCCCGAGCTGCGCACAGTGCTCGTCTGCGTGGGCGGCGGCGGGCTGCTGGGTGGCATGGGTGCCTTCCTGCGACCGGTTGCGCCCGACGTGCGGATAGTGGGTGCCCAGGCGGAGAACACGGCGGCCATGTCGCGCTCGCTCGCCGCCGGGCGGGTGGTGGACATACCTCACCTACCCACCCTCGCCGATGGTCTCGCAGGTCAGATCGATGACGAGGCGCTGGAGATTGGCCGTGCCACGCTCGACGAGATCCACACGCTCTCCGAGGCCGAGATCGGCGCGGCGATTGCCTGGCTCCACGACAACGAAGGCGTCACTGCCGAGGGCGCGGGCGCGGTGGCGGTAGGTCTCATCCTGCATGGCCGCCTCACCAGCGCCCCCGGACCGATCGTGGCCGTGGCGAGTGGCGGCAACATCGACCGCGGCGTGCTGGACGGCCTGCTCGCTGACTCCGGAAGGTGAATCCGGACTCGGCCGGGCATGAAGAACGGGCGCGGTGGGCGCCAGGGCTTCCTGCCCTGGCGCCCACCGCGCCCGTTGGAGCGGCGTGGCGGCCGGCTGCCTGAGAGGTTAGGGCCTTGACTCGTCGGCGCCGCGAGGGGCGTCGTGTCTGGAGGGAGGACGATCACTGCTTGCGTTTCCACGATCGGCAAGATCGCGCGCGGGTCCGTTGTCGGAATGGTCGCCCATCCCTTCACGGCTCACCCTGAGCGACATCTCGCGCTCCCGCGGCACACCGCCACGTCCGGCGGCCGACGAACGGCCCTCCTCCGAACGCTCCGAACGGGCGAGTCGTGCGTTCTGTCCGCGCGCCTCGCCGCCCTCGCGGCCAATCGCCGCCATGTGCTCGCGATCCCTGCTCACCACCTCACCGCCCTTCCGGCCGGCGACGCGGGCCTCCTCCGAGGACCACTCGTGGGCCGTTCCCTTCGCGTGGGCGGCCCGACCGCCCTTGCTGGCGATCTCCTTCTGCCGCGCCGGGTCCATCGACGCGAAACCCCGTCGGCTCTTTCCGTTGCCTGCCATCCTACCTCCTCACTGTTCCGGGGCATCCTACCCCGGCGTCCGAGGGTGTTGCCCGACCTGTCGCGACAGACGCACCACTGAACAGCCAGCAGGACACCAGCCTCGTGGTCGGGATGAGTTTGCCACGTTCTGCAAGGGGCGCGCCGAGGTCGCTTGGATTGCTCGGCGACCGCTACCGTGGACCACATCTGCACAACTCTGTCCCTCATGCCCTGCTCGTTCGGCCGTCTCCCTGGCCAACCCTGAACTCACGAATGCCCGCTGACACGCACATCGATCACGGGACCGGCCCTGCCGTTCTATATTCCCCGCCATGTCGCTAACCATTCGCTTCCTCGGCACCGCCGCCTCCAGGCCCACCGTCGAGCGCAACGTCTCAGCCCTCGCTGTCGTTCGTGAAGGCGAGACCTTCCTCTTCGATTGCGGGGAAGGCACTCAGCGCCAGATGATGCGCTACGGCGTCTCCTTCAACGTCAGCGACATCTTCTTCTCGCACTTCCACGCCGACCACTTCCTGGGTGTGATCGGACTCATGCGGACGATGGGGCTCCAGGGGCGCGAGGAGCCGCTGCGCCTGTGGGGACCGCGGGGAGCCATACGGATGCTCCAACGGGTCGAGCACTTTGGCGCTGAACGGTTGGGATTCCCGCTCGAGATCACCGACATGTCGCCGGGAGACGCGGTTCAGCGCAACGGTTACCGCGTCGTGCCCTTCGCCGTCGACCACCGGGGGGCATCAGCGGTCGGCTGGATGCTGGATGAGGACGACCGCCTGGGTCGCTTCAACCCGGATATCGCCCGCTCACTGGGCATTCCCGAAGGGCCGCTCTGGGGGCGAATCCACAGGGGTGAAGCGGTGACCCTGGCTGACGGCAGGACGATCGAGGCGAGCGAACTGGTGGGGCCCACCCGTCCGGGTCGGCGCCTGGTCTACAGCGGCGACACCCGTCCATGCATCGGCACGCTGGAAGCGTCCCGCGGCGCCGACGTGCTGGTTCACGAAGCCACCTTCGCCGAGGAGGAAGCCGCGAGAGCCGCCGAGACGGGGCACTCGTCCGCCCGCGAAGCGGCCAGGCTGGCCGCCGAGGCGGGGGTCGGACGGCTCTTCCTCACCCACATCTCGGCGCGTTACTCCCGGGACGCCGGCATCATCGAGCGCGAGGCCAGGACCATCTTCCCGAACACGACAGTGGCGCGCGACGGGATGGAGGTCGAGATCCCCTTCACTGACCCCGCCTGACGACTCTCGTCGGGCGGGGATCAGCAGTCGTTGCAGTCCGACTCCGCAGCGCCGGCCCTGGATCTTGAACGGCCGGCCTCGGCAGCCTCGTCGGCGGCGGCGCTTGCCTGCACCGCCTCCTCCTCGTTGCGCTCCTCCAGCCGACGACGACGACGCTCCTGGGCGGCGGCATAGCGGCGTTTCTGTTCTGCCGTCTCCGGGACCAATTCGGCCACTTCCATCGGGCGGCCATTCCGATCCACCGAGACGAAGGTGAGATAGGCCGAATTGGTGTGTCGGCGCAGGCCGCTGATCATGTCCTCAGCTTCCACCCGCACCCCGACCTCCATCGAAGTGCGACCGGCAAAGTTGACGCTCGCCTTCATCACCACCAGGTCGCCGACATGGATCGGCTCGCGAAAGTCCACCCGGTCGATGGACGCCGTGACGCAGGCGCGACGCGCATGGCGAAAGGCCGCAACTGCCGCGGCCTTGTCCATCATGGCCAGCATGACGCCCCCGAAGACGTGGCCGAGGTTGTTGGCATCCTGCGGCATCATGAGCTGGGATGTCTCATGCCTGCTCTCGCAGACCGTGCGGGAAGATCGCTTGCTCACTGGTTCTGTCATCGGGATGGAGCGGGTGAAGAAGAGCGAAAGGGCAACGGTCGGACGGCACGGCGGACAGCGGACGCCTGTGTCGGCGGCCCGGTGAATGACGCCATCCGCGCTGCCACAGGAGCGGCTCCGGGGCGTGACGGGGAGCGCGCCGCAGTCAGCCGCGAAGAGGTCGCAACCGTGCCACCAGGATGGGGACTGGAGCGGTCGCCCCTGGCGCTGGCCGCCCTCAACGTACCGTCATGGAACGCCGATTCGTAGAACGCCCGCGCGATGGCGCGACGCTCCCTCTCACTCACGCCCCCGCGGTCCAGCCAGTATAGTCGCTGCGCCGACGCACTGACGGAGCCCAGCGGCCACTCGCGGCCGCTGGAGTCGCGCAGTGTCAGCCGCTGCGACGAGATCGCCGTGCCGGATCCGTACCCGGATGTGGGAGGCCGGGACCGACTGCCGGGTGGAACCGATTGCTCATCGTCGGGCGTGGCCATGACCGAGAGTTCGCCACGACGCCAGCGTGAGCCCGAAGCTGCAGTTCCGCGGCCGCGACCCGATCGTGAATCGTCAGCCACGGGAAGTTCGACCCGCGCCGAATCCCACCATGCACCGCCGGTGAAGGCAATCGGTGAGAGCGGCAGCGCGAAGCCATCGGCGGCATCACCCCGCCCCACGGCGTAGAAGACCACTCCCGGCTGGTCGGCCACCTGGGTCAGGGCAAAACTGCGGTCGTCGAAGGTGAAGCGATCGAGAGCGGCCGCCGCCGCCGCGTCGAACTCACCGGCCACCCGCCGCGCCGAATCACGGGACGCGACGAGGGCAGCGCGGCCGCGACGGGCAATGTCGACGGCAGCGCTCTCGCCCACGAGGGCGGCGAGCCGGACCTCCGCACCCCGGCCAATGTCGACCACGGCCCGCCGCAGTTCGTGTCGCTCGCGGCGGCGCGGGAGGTGAAGATCGCTGTAGCGTTCGACGCTCGCGTACCGTCCCTGCACATCGAGCAACGACAGTTCGGCCACGGCAATGATGGACGGATCGTCGTCCTCAGGCTCGTCTGGCGCGAGCGGCATCTGGTCGGGATTGGCGCGCGCATACTGAGCGGCCAACGCCGGCACCAGTGAATCTCCAAGGACCAACGCCGAATCCTGGCTCACCAGGTCGCGCCGCCAGAGTTCCTGGACAATGAAGATCGCGTCGGGAAAGGAGTGATCCTCCTCCACGAGGTAGAGCTCGTGCCACCGTCCGCCAACGCGGGTGAGGGCCAGCGGCGCGCGACGGACACTGAGGCCAGTAGGCCCGGCATCGGGACCGGTCACTATCCAGAAGCTGGAGTCGACGCCGGTGAGGAGAAACTCGGCCGATGGGGCGCCACCACCCTCCAGGGCGCCGCCGGACGCGGCCTCACCGATCCACACCCGTCCGTCGCGCTGGTCGCAGGCGGCCAGGAGCAGCGCCGTCGCCAGTGGCAACGCCAGCCGTGACCTTCGGAGAGCGTGCCAACGTCGGCGCAAGCGGAGCCTGGTCGGGTGGGTGGAGGAGAGCATGAATGTGCGCGGCATCAACCATGAAATATAGTGCTCCCCAGGGTCATCTGGCGTGCGCCGGACGGTTCCCCACGCGCGCCACTGCTAGATTGAGCCGTCCCCATCTCTCCGTCCGCAACTGTCTGTCCAGCAATGCATCTGCGCTTCCCCTCCCTCCCGCCCCTCCTCGTTGCTGCCGTCGTGGCGTCGCTGGCAGCTTCGTCACTGGCAGCCTGCACATCGGACGATCCTTCTCCCGCCAGCTCGGGCACGACCGACTCGGGCACCGTCGCGGCGGCACCGGCGCCGCCCGGCGAGGTGGCCGGCATGCCATCCAATGGCGACGTGCCCAACGGTGCCGTTGTTGGTCAACCGCCTGCAACCAGGCCGGCGACGGGAGAGGCTGCTCGGGGCAGACCGCTCGCGGCACCGGGCACCGACGCGGTCGTGCGGGGTCTTTATGTGAACCGCTTCGCTGCCCAGAGCACGCGCAAGCTGGCACAGTTGCTGGCCATTGCCGATTCCACCGAAGTGAACGCGCTCGTCATCGACATGAAGGACGAGTTCGGGCTCAACTTCCGGTCGGATGACCCGGAACTGCAGCGAAACGCTGGCACCATGGGCAAGGTCCGCGACGTCCGCATCCTCCTCGATTCGGTACGCGCCCACGGACTGATGCCGATCGCCCGCCTGGTGGTGTTCAAGGACTCCGTCGCGGCACGGATGAACCCGGACCAGGTGATTCGAAAGGCCGACGGCTCGCCCTGGCGGGATGGTCAGGGACTGACATGGGTGAGTCCCTACAGCCAGAAGATCCGTGAGTACAACATCAGGGCGGCCGAGGAGTTGGTGCGGCTGGGCTTCGAGGAGATACAGTGGGATTACATCCGCTTCCCCGAGCCGTACAAGTCCCTTCCTGCACAGCACTTCCCGGGCAGTGACGGAGTCAGCAAGCCGGATGCGGTAGCCGACTTCCTGAAGGAGGCGCAGGCGCGCATGCACGCCCTCGGTGTTCGCAGCACGGCGGATGTGTTTGGCCTGGTCACGACTGTCAACGGACCGCTGGAAATAGGCCAGCATTGGGAGAAGGTGGCTCCCGTGTCCGACGTTCTGCTGCCGATGGTGTATCCGTCGCACTACCCTTCCGGCGCGTTCGGTATCGCGCGCCCCAACGCCGAGCCGTACCAGATAGTGCTCAGGGCAATCAGCCGGGCCCGCGAGCGCGACACTGCACTCGGCATAACCGGCGAGCACGTACGCCCCTACCTGCAGGCCTTCACGCTCGGCAAGCCCGAGTACGGCGCCGAACAGGTACGCGAGCAGATTCGCGCCGTGAAGGATGCCGGCTACCAGGGCTGGGTGCTCTGGCACCCTGGATCCAGCTACCTGCCGTTCGTGGACGCGATCCGACGGTAGTCGTCACTACCGGCTGTGGGGAGAGTGGATCGACCCATTCTCCGCACAGCCGTACTGATGGCCAGGCCGCGATTCATCAGGCCAGTTCGCGCACGCCCTCCACCAGCCTGGCCACCTCGTCCTCGCTGGTATAGCAGGCGCAACCTGCGCGCACGAGTCCATCGTCGGCATGACCGAGCCTTTCCACTATGGTGCTCGCGTAGAAATCCCCGTTCGAGACGAAGATGCCGCGATCGACCAGTCGACGGGCGACATCCCCTGATGATACGCCGCGGACGACGAAGGAGACCGTCGGAGTGCGGGGCCTGTCGGGGGAGGGACCGTACAGGGTGACGCCGTCGATGGACTGGAGGCCTGACCAGAGCTGCTCGAGCAGCGACTGGCCGCGGCTGTGAAGGGTCGAGAACGCGCTCTCCAACCGGCCGCGACGGTCCGCGCCGACGCCGATATCGGCCAGGAAGTCGACGGCTGCCGCAGCGCCCGCAATTCCCTCGTGATTCTGCGTGCCCGTTTCCAGCCGTTCGGGCGCGCTATCCGGTGAGGGGAGGAGCTTGGGTACGTCCATCCGCTCCACCAGCTCCCGCCGGCCATAGAATGCGCCTATGTGCGGCCCGTAGAACTTGTAGGCGGAGCAGGCCAGGAAGTCGCAATCGATCGCCTGCACGTCGACGAGGTTGTGGGGTGCGTAATGAACCGCGTCCACGAACGAGAGTGCGCCGACCTCGTGCGCGAGGGCCGAGGCGGCGGCGATGTCGCTGATGGTACCCAGGGCATTGGAGGCGGCACCGATGGCCAGAAGTTTCGTCCGCGACGAGAGCTGAGCCTTGAGGTCGTCCCAGTCCAGCGTGCCGTTCGCCGTGTCGGCCTTCACCATGCGTACAACCAGTCCGCGCTCACTCGCCACGGCGAGCCACGGATCCACGTTGGCCCGATGATCCAGCTCCGTCACCACCAACTCATCGCCGGCCTTCCAGTCCCGGGCAAGGGCGCGCGCGACGTGGAAGGTGATGGTCGTCATGTTGGCGCCGAATGATATCTCGGTCGGGTCGGCGTTGACGAAGTCGGCCACGGTCTGTCTTGCGCGGGCAATCATCTCGTCGGTCTCGACGCTCGTCGGGTACTCCCAGTGCGTGTTGGCGTTGTGGTTGTACAGGTAGTCGTTCATCGCCTCCACCACCGTCCGCGGCACCTGCGTGCCACCCGGCCCATCGAAGTAGGCGACGTCGTGGCCGGAGTGCTTGCGGGTGAGGGCGGGAAAGGCGCCGCGCAACTGGGCGAGCGCGGAGTCGTTGGCCGGTCGTGTCATGGTGGACAGGGGAGTCGGTTGGCGTGGGGAATGAGGCTCACTGCGCCCGTCGGCATCAGGCATCGCTGGCCGGGCCGCGCACCTTCACATCGGCCCACTTCTCGATCAGCCTCACGGCCTCCACGTGGTCGGCGTCCTCGCCCAGTTCATGGTGAGCGATGCGGACGAGCTCCGAGGCGAGCTGCAGCAGGGGCGCCGGAACGCGCTGTTCGCGGGCCACGCCGGCGGCGATGCCAACGTCCTTGTCGAGCAGTGCCAGCCGGAACGTACGCGGGAACGCTCCGTTCAGCACGCGTTGAGGAAACAGGTTCTCGCTGGCGTTGGAGCGGCCACTGCTGGCGTTGATCACTTCCAGGGCGACGCCGGGATCCACGCCGGCGCTGGTGAGTGCGGCCAGCCCCTCGCCCGTGGCCCACATGCTCACGGCGAGGAGAGCGTTGTTGACGGCCTTCACGGCGTCACCTGCACCTACCTGGCCGCAGTGCACTATCCTCGCGGCGAACGCATCCAGCAGTGGACGGGCACGCTCGAGTAGAGCCGCCTCTCCACCGATCATGACCGTGAGCTTGCCAGCGATCGCACCGTTGACGCCACCGCTCACGGGTGCATCGAGGAATCCGATCCCGCGCTCGGCCAGCCGGGCCGCCAGACGGCGGGAGGTAGCCGGGTCACCGGACGTGCAGTCCAGCAGCAGCGCCCCTTCCTGCATCCCGGCGAGCAGCCCGTCGGCTCCGTCGAGCAACTGCTCGACATCCTGGGAAGTGGGCAGGCAGGTGACGACGATGGCCGATCCATGTGCCGCATCAGCCGGAGTCGTGGCGTGGCGGGCGCCGGTCTCGCCGGCGAAATCGGCCGCCCGGCTGGCAGTTCGGTTCCACACCGCGAGACTGAATGGCGGCCGGCTTAGGTGCACGGCCATCGGGCGCCCGATGGCGCCGAGGCCGAGGAAGGCAATATTCATGAGCAGCGTGGGTTGCTGGTGGAGTACGCGACCACTTCCTCCCGGGATCCTGTCGACTAGCATAACATATGTACCCCGGGCAACCCTGCATCCCCTCATCCGCCCCGATTCCCGCTTCCTGGAGTCCATGACCACGATCCTGACCATCACCGGGATGCGATCCGTCCACTGCGCCCGCGCCGTCTACACGGCGCTGGGTATGGTGGCCGGCGTGACGACGGCGAAAGTGGTCATCGGCGAGGCGATCGTGGAGCACGATGGTCGGGCGTCGGCAGCGGAGCTGACGGCAGCGGTGGCCATGATGGGCTACCAGGTGGTGGACATCGAGGATAGAGGCCGGACGCTGCCAGTCCTCTGACGACGCACAGCGGAGGGTACGCGCTTGTACCTCCGGGGCTCCCGCTCTAACTTGCGCGCGCGACGGCCGCGAGGGCCGTCGAACCCGTCCGCCTGTCGCAGGACGCCGTCATGACGCCACCACCGCCAGACGCCAGCGATCGCCCGATCGCGGCCCTACTCGCTCCGGATCTGCTGGTTCTCCTTGACGACTCCCCGGGCAGTGTAGCCGAGGAGACGGAGGAGATGCATCCGCGCGACCTGGCGTCCGTGGTCGAAGCGATTCCCGAGAACCGCGTGGCGGAGCTGCTCGCCGCGCTGTCGGCGGAGCGGGCCGCCCAGGTGCTGGAGTACATGGACGAGGAGCTGCGCACGCAGATCCTGGAGACCATGTCTGCCGGGGACGCCGCCGAACTCCTGGTCGAGATGAAGCCGGATGATCGGGCCGACGTGCTCGACGAGCTGACGGAGGAGGCAGCCGAGGGAATCCTTCGCGCGATCCCGATCGAGGACCGGCTGATCACCGAGCGGCTGCGGGCGTATGAGCCCGATTCGGCCGGCGGACTGATGACGACCGATTTCGTCTCGGTGCCCCAGACGATCACGGTGGACGACGCCCTGAGGCGGGTGCGGGCACTGGCCCGCGAAGGTCGGAAGGAGACGCTGTACGTGCTCTACGTGACCGACGAGGCCGGTCGATTGAGCGGCGTGATATCGCTCCGCGAGCTTCTCGCGGCGCCCGAAGGGACGCCCATGGAGGATGTGGCGTGGGAGGAGGTGATGAGCGTGGTCGCCACCGCCGACCGCTCGGAGGTGGCCCGCATCACCGCCGAGTACGACCTCATCGCCGTCCCCGTGGTGGATCACGATCGCCGCCTGCTGGGACTGGTCACCGTCGACGACGTGATCGACGCGATCGAGGAGGAGCAGACCGAGGACATCCAGAAGATGGGAGGTATGGAGGCGCTGGACGAGCCCTACACGACGATCGGCTTCTGGCGGATGCTCCAGAAGCGATCCGGCTGGCTCGCGGCGCTCTTCATTGGCGAGATGTTCACGGCCACGGCGATGGCCGGCTACGAGGACGAGATCAAGCGGGCAACCGTGCTCGCCCTGTTCGTACCGCTCATCATCAGTTCCGGCGGTAACTCGGGCTCACAGGCGACCTCTCTCATCATCCGCGCGATGGCCCTGCGCGAGGTGACTCTGCGCGACTGGTGGCGAGTGGCCATGCGCGAGCTGCCCGCCGGTATCACGCTGGGAATCATCCTTGGCATCATCGGCATCGCCCGCATCCTCATCTGGGAAACGTTGGGCTTCACGGAATACGGCGAGCACTATGTACTGGTGGCTCTCGTGGTCGGTATTTCACTGGTGGGAGTGGTGACGTTCGGTTCGCTCACCGGCTCCATGCTTCCCTTCCTTCTCCGACGTCTCGGTTTCGACCCGGCCAGTGCATCCGCACCGTTCGTCGCGACGCTCGTCGACGTGACCGGGATCATCATCTACTTCAGCGTCGCTGCCGTGTTGTTGAGCGGCACGCTGCTCTAGCACCAACGGAGCACGACTCGGGGCGCTCCCTGAGGGCCCGCAAACCCACAATCCCCTGCGCATGATCCGCCTGTCTCTGCTCTTCCTGCTTGCCCCCGCAGTCGTTGGCGCGCAGTCCTCGTTCCCGACGCTCACGCCGCTCGCACCGCTGGGCCGCAATGCACTGGAGCAGGCGGACATTGCGTGGGACAGTGGCGATTACCCGCTGGCACTTCGGGGCTACCTGTCGCTGATGCAGGGAAGTGAGGCGGAGCGATCGCGGCGGGCGATCGCGCTCACTACCGGGGAACTCCATCACACCATCGAGCTGACTGACGATGGGCGGGGGGTGCAGGTGAGCCCGGCCGGCACGTACGTCGCTTACGAGGTGGGCGCGGGCGCCGAGCGGCGCGTGGCGCTGCATCGGGCGAGTGACGGCACGAAGGTGGGCGAGATCACCGGACATTCAGTGGCCTTCTCGCCCGACGACAGGCGGCTGGTGGTGATGCGCACGGGCACCGATGCCAGGTTGGTGGCGGCGCAGGCGGCAGCCACCAGGGCAATGGGTGCTGGCGATCGAGCGGCGTACCTGTCGGCGCTGCAGGCAGTGGGACGCGAGGAGGCACGCCTGACCCGGCTGGTGGTTCGGGATGTGGCCGGCGGTCGTGAGCAGGCGCGCTCGCTGTCCGGGCTGACACTGGTCGGAGCCCCCCTGTTTGCCGATGATGGACGAACCATCTACGCCATGGCAGCAGCGGGGGAGAATCCTCCCCGGCTCCACGCCATCCCCGAGACCGGTGCAGCACGACCACTCGGCGAGGGCGACGCGCTGGCCGGCGCACTGACGCTCGCTCCCGGTGGGCGGACACTGCTCATTGCTGAAGGCGGCCGGCAAACGGCCGCACGGCCGGGCACCACTGTACTCCTCGACGTGGCGAGCGGGAAGACGCTGCGGCTGAACGGTGGCCTGGCCGCCGTGAGTGCGAATGGCGCATCGCTCGTCTACCTGTCGCGCGACCGCGACACGACGCGCCTGGAGATAGTCGACCTGCGCGCTGGCGGCCGGGCGCGCACCATCGTCGCCAGCACCGACCGCATCGACGCACCGGCCATCTCGCCCGACGGGCGTACGGTGGCGTACCAGCGCATGCTCGTCCACGACTGGGAGATCTTCCTGGTCAACGCCGACGGCACGGGTGACCGGCGCCTCACACGCGAGATCCAGCACGACCTGATGCCCCGTTTCCTCAGCAACAGCCAGTTGCTGGCGGTGATGGGCGAGGGCCGGCATCGTCGGTCGTATCTCTACGACGTGGCGAGCGGCGAGCGCACGCGCCTCTTCCACAACAACACCATCCGGACCATCGCTCCGGAGTACGAATGGGCAGTCTCGCCGGATGGCAGCCGGGTGGCCATGGTGTCCGAGCGGGATGGTGACACCATCTCGCCTGAGCGAGGCGTGTACCTGGTGGATCTCACGCGCGAGGTGACGACGAACGAACTGCTGCAGCGACTGCGCGAGATGCAGGCCGCCGAGGCAGAGCTGCGCAGTCGCGGCACGGCGATGTTCGCGCCGATCGCCGATTCGGTTCGGGCCGCGGTGGGCGAGGTCTCGACGACCAAGCTCTACGAGTACCAGAAGCGCCTGAGCGAGTTCGACTCGCGCCATGTGAGCCAGCCCGGCAACGGGCCCGCCGGTCAGTATCTGTTCGATGCCTTCGCCGCGATGGGTTACCAGCCGGTGATGCAGTGGTTCGAGCCCCGTGGCCTGCCGCGCACCGCCAACATGGTGGCCACGCTGCCGGGTACCACTCATCCGGAAGTGATCTATGTGATCAGCGCGCACTACGACTCGCACGCCAGCGGTCCCGGCGCCGACGACGATGCGTCGGGCACGGCAATGCTGCTCGAGATGGCTCGAGTGCTGCGCGACCGTCCACTCCCGGCGACCGTCATATTCGCCGCCTTCACCGGCGAGGAATCAGGGTTGCTCGGAAGTCGCGAGTTCGTGCGTCGCGCGGTCGCCGAGTCGCTTCACGTGGCGGGAGCGCTCAACAACGACATGTTCGGCTGGTCCAACGACCACCGCCTGGACAACACCATCCGCTACTCCAACGTCGGCATCCGCGACGTGCAGCATGCTGGCGCCTTCCTCTTCTCCGATCTCATCACCTACGACGCCAAGTACTACAAGAGCACCGACGCCCACGCCTACTACGAGGCCTACGGCGACATAGTCGGTGGCATCGGCTCGTACCCGGTGCTGGGCAACCCGCACTACCACCAGCCGCACGACCTGCTGGAGACGGTGAACCAGGCGCTGGAGACGGAAACGACGAAAGCGACGCTGGCGGCGACGATGCTACTCGCTTCGAGTCCGGAGCGGCTCCGTGATGTCGCGGTGACACGCGACGGTAACGCCGTCGTGGTGCGCTGGCGTCCCGCCGTGGAGCGCGACGTCACGGGATATCAGTTGCGCTACACGCGGCGCGACGGCACGATGGGCACGTTGGATGTCAGTGAGCCGACCGCCCGGCTCAGCGACCTGAAGGCCGACGCTGAAGTGCAGGTGCGCGCGGTCAACCGACGCGGCCTGGGCGGCTGGGACTGGGCGACGGGCCGGTGATATCGGGGGGTGCCCCGGCGTGCGCCGGGGTGCCCCGGCTTTCGCCGGGGTGCCCCGGCTTTCGCCGGGGTGTGCCCCGGCGTGCGCCGGGGTGACGGGCTTTCGCCGGGGTGCCCCGGCGTGCGCCGGGGTGACGGGCTTTCGCCGGGGTGACGGGCTTTCGCCGGGGTGCCCCGGCTTTCGCCGGGCTGACGGGCGTACGCCGGGGTGACGGGCTCCCAGATTCGTCATTCCCGCGAAAGCGGGAATCCATGGCCGCGCGACGTCCCCTTCCCGGCGCTCAGACGCTACGCGCGCGGCAACTCCGGCGCGGGCGGTACGATACGTTGTTCGCGGTCCTCGCGCCGGCCCCACCAGACCGCGCCGGCTCCACCAAATGAGATGAGGGCGAACGAGAACCACTGTAGCGCGTAACTCAGGTGTGGCCCCTCGTCCAGCGGGGGCGGCGGCAGACGCACCGGGACGCTGTCGATTGGGCCGATCGGTGGGCTGACCGCCATGACGTAGTAGTCGGCCAACGGATAGGGGAGCGCCGCCGCCAGCGCCGCCTGATCCAGGCGGCGGTAGACCCCCGGGTGGTCCGCCATCTCGGCCACGCCGGTCCCCGGATCGTGAAAGCTGTTGACGATGCCTTCCAGTTCCGGCTGATCGGGCTCGCGCCAGCGGGCCAGGTCGACGGTCATGGCGTCCGGAGCGTAGACCCAGCCGCGGTTGATCAGTACCGCGGTGTCACGCCCCGGCATCCTGAACGGGGTGAGGAAGTTGATGCCCGGCGACCCGTTACGGGTCCGTCCGCCGAGCACCAACTCGTGCTCGTAATCGAAAGTGCCATGTAGAATGACGCGTCGGTAGCGCGACTGGGATGTGTCGGCGGGAAGCTGATCGAGCGATACGGGGGGCGCGTCGATCCGGCCCGCGACGAGGGCGTTGGCCGCCCTTCGCTGGGCAAGCCGATCCAGTTGCCAGAATCCCAGCCGCACGCAGCCGATGCCGATGATGACGGCGATGACGAGAAAGATCGTGAGAGTGCGGCGAGCCAATGTGCAATCGCTGCTGCTGGTCTCCGGTCGGTGGTCGTCGGACAACGGCCCGGGACCATCACGGCCAACTTCATCCAAGATAGCGGAGTATGGCCGACCAGCGCGCCGAGGGGGGGTCGGGCTGACGCTTCGGGTGCCGGGATCAGAACCACGGTTCCCCGCATCGCGCTGACCTTACCACATCTCGAAGGCGCGGCAGGCCACACTCCGCCCTCACGCATGCACGGCCGCCACGTGGCGACAGTCAGCGTGGAGCGCGACGTCACGGCATACCAGGTCCTGGCACATGATCCTCCGCTCACGGTACTGCCGGGAGGGGTGCCCCGGCCGGGAAGGGAACGAACGCCGGCGTCGGATTGCTTGCGAAGGGGAGTCCGGTGCCCAGTTGGCCCTGGTCGTCGCTGCCCCAGCACATGAGCCGCCACCGGGTAGTGAGACCGCACGCATGGTACTCCCCGGGCGTGATCAGGAGGAAGCTCTCGGTTGACGCGAGGGCCGTCGGCACGTTGCGGTCGACGGTGGTGCCATCTCCCAGTTGCCCCCAATCGTTCGCCCCCCAACAGTAGGCCGGGCCTCCGAATTCTGCAGCCGAGGCGGCGATCCCACACGCGGTCTCCACGTCATCGTCGCCCGAGTCGAAGACGGTGCGAAAGACGTTGTTCGGACCCACGACGGCCACCGGCCGCGGCCGGCCTGACGACTCCGACATACCGATGCCCAGTTGCCCCCGACTGTTGCGTCCCCAGCACCAGGTCGCGCCAGTGCCGGACTCGACTCCGCAAACGAACCTATGGCCGATACCCAACCAACTGAACTCGATCGACGGCGCCCCCTCTACGGGGCCCTGGACGAGGGTGGGCAGCAGACGGTCCCCGCCCTTGGTACCGTCACCAACGGCGCCAGTGAAGTTGTCGCCCCAGCACAAGGTCGCCCCGAGCGTCGTGATTCCGCATACGTTGTCCTGGCCCGCTCGCAGGAACGTCCAACTGTGGTCGCCCGCCACAGCGACCGGGCTCGACCTGCTCTGACTGTCACCGTTACCGAGCTGCCCGTCGGATCCCTGTCCCCAGCACCAGGCCAGGCCGGCGGTATCGACGCCGCAGACGAATTCCTCGCCCGAGGTGAGCGCTACGAAGTGGTGGCCTCCCTGTACCAGTACCGGCCTGGACCTTTCGATGGAGGTGCCGTCGCCCAGTTGGCCATAGCCATTGTCACCCCAGCACCAGGCCGCTCCGTCGGGGGTCAGAGCGCAGGCGCGCGAGTCTCCTACCACCAGCAATTCGCTGGCGCGTCGGCTGGGGTCTGCCTGGGCGGGGCTACCGCCAAAAACACCAGGGAACTCCACCCGCGTCGGCGAGGAGCGGTCAATGTTCGATCCGTCACCCACCTGACCAACTATGTTGTTGCCCCAGCAGTAGACCGCGCCCTGGTCCCGAGCGTCGAGACGGCCATCTTCGACCAGCGCGCAGCTAAATCTGCGTCCGGTTCCGACTGCCACGATCCGCGACGGATCGACGGTGAGGTTGCCAACGCCCTGGGCCTTCCCGGCCGGGCCGCAATCGGCGGTGGCGGTGACGGCGGTGGTGCCGGCGGCCATTGCCGTTGCCGACCCTGTCGCCGAGACCTGGGCGACGGCTCCGTCACTGGCAAGCCAGGTGATTGCGCACCCGGTCACTTCGGCGCCCGTCGCCGTGCGCGGCGTCGCGACGAGCTGGGCCACGCGACCCACCCGCAGCGTGGTCCCGGGCAACGACACGTCTACCGCTGACACGGGCGGTCGCTGGACCACGACCGTTGCGACTCCCGACACCGTGCCCAGTGAACCACGGATGGTCGCGGTACCGGGCGAGACGCCGGCGACGCGTCCCTGCGCACTCACGGTAGCCACGAGGTCGTTGCTGCTGGTCCAGGCGATGGAGGCAACCGAGGCCGCCGACCCCGACTGCGTTCGCGCGGTGGCCTGGAGCGAGATACCCTCCCCTACCAGGATCGTGTCGACGGCGGGTGACACCACTACCGCAGCGACAGGATCGGATGCGGGCGGAGCCGTCGACGACGAGTCGCCCCCGCAGCCGTTCACGAACAGGAGCGCCAACGCGAGCGTGAGCAGTTGAGAGAGCCTCGACATGACCGGCCTCCGAAACCTGTGACAAGGGGATGATGCCTGCCCCCTCACGCGCAGAAACATCCTGCCAGGGATCATCGGCCGGGGGTCGAACGCTCAGAACAGCGACATCTGCTCCCCGAGCTGGTCCGGCTCCACGGCCTCCTGCCCGAGCATCCGCTGCAGGTCACGGGCGGAGGCGGGGCTGTGGCCGGCGAAGTGGTTGTTCACGTAGCCGTACACGGTTCGCGTCCGCTTCGACAGCCCGGACAGCGCCTGCGTCCAGGCCTCCAGTTGCGGCGTCCGGTCCACCTGGATCCGGGAATAGTCCACGATGCCGCGGTCGGGTCCCATCCAGCGGACGTAGGCGAAATCGGCAGTGGGCTGGGCGGCCAGGGCGAGCATCTGCCGGCGCGGGATCCAGCGAGCGTCTGTGAGGGCCAGCGCGACGTTGTGCTCGGCGAGAAGCGCCAGCAGTCCCTCGTGGATCCAGCCACGATGGCGGAACTCCACGGCCACCTTCAGGTCTCGCGGCAATCCGGGGAGGAAGGCGACCAGCGCCGGTAGTTCGGCCGGGCCGAAGTCCGGGCCCATCTGCATCAGTACCGGACCGAGCTTGTCGCCCAGCTCACGGGCCCGGTCAAAGAAGACCGCGGTCGGCTGGGCGGCATCCCGGAGCCGACGCTCATGCGTGATCTCCTGCGGCAACTTCAGGGAGAAGACGAAACCCGGCGGGGTGCGATCGGCCCACGCGCGCACCGTCCGGGACGGCGGCGTCGCGTAGAATGTCGCGTCCACCTCCACCGTGTTGAAGGCGCGGGAATAGATGGTGAGAAAATCGGCTGCACGCGTCCTGGGCGGGTAGAACGGCCCAACCCAGGCGTCGTAGTTCCACCCCTGCGTGCCGATGCGGATGTCTCCGGACATGCGCGGAATCGGCGGCCGTTACCACTGCTTGTCAAGCGCGTCCCCAGTGCAGGTGACTACCGTCGCAATTTCTCCCACCCCCTCAAGTAACGTGCGCCAGATGCCGATCCTCGGAAGTCTGATGACGTCACCCGAAGATTCCACTCGCGAGCTCCCCAGCCGCCTGCTTCACAACTGCCACGACGCCGACGTCGTGACGCCCGCCACCCTGACGCGACACCATCAGCGGTGACCACGTCACCCCTCAGGAAGGACAGCAGCCACCTGCTCAGGGAGAGCACGCTGATCAGCTCGCTCGCCTGGGGCCTGATCGCCATGGCCACGACGGTGCTCGGCATCATGCTCGTAGGTGGGCTGTCGATGGAACTGACCCGGCCCCTGATGGGGATGGCCGGCCTTGCCATAAGCGGCGTGACGGTGCTGCTCGTCCTGCGCGTCGCGTCGATGTCGGCCGAGCCGGCCACCGCGCGCGCCTGGCGGTGGCTGGCGACGGGCCTGTTGCTGGTCATCGTGGGAGATGGAGCGGGGCTCATCGGGGGCTCCGGGAGCGGGTGGCTGACGATGGTGGGGGTGGGCAGCATCGTCCTCGCCTATCCGAGCGTGATGATCGGGCTACGGTGCTTCCCGAGCACTGCCCGGTCCACCATGCAGCAGTCGATATTCTGGCTCGACACCCTGACAGTGATCGTGGGCGCGGGCCTGTTGCTCTGGTACCTCGTAGCTCGCTTCACAGACGTTCAGGACGGCGCCATCGCGCTCGAGCTGGTCTACCCGCTGGCCGACCTGATGCTGGTCGCGGCGGCGATCACCGCTTCGAGACGTGCACGACACGCCGTCTCAGGCACGGCTCTGGCCATCGTCGCCGCTGCCCTGCTGGCCCAGACGGCCGCCGATATCGGGCACACCCCCCTCGTCAACGCACCCGAAGGCGCGACCAACCAGTGGCCGCTGGCCGCCTGGCTGGTCTCGCGGCTTCTGCTCTGCATCGCCGCCCAGGTCCAGGTCATCGGCTTGCCTGAGGGAGTGGGATCCCCCAGGAGCCGGAACGCCGTGATGGCGTGCGGACGCTTCATCTGGCGCTTCACGCGCCCGATCGTGCGGCCGGGACTCCTTCCGCTCGTTGGGCTCATTCTGGGAGATGGACTGCTGCTGGCCGTGGCGCTCGAGCAGTGGCCGTCGTCATTGAGCCTGCTCTCCCTCGGCGCCGTGGTCCTGACCATGCTGGTGGCGGCTCGACAGTTGGTGGTCGAGCGAGAAGCCAGCCAGTCGGAGCACCGCTACCGGTCGCTGGTGCAGCACTCGTCGGATGTCATCACGGTGGTGGATGCGGAATGGCGCATACGCTACGTGAGCCCGGCGGCGAGTCGGGTCTTCGGCCACCTGCCGGGCTTCATGGTCGGCCTTCCGGTAGCGGATTTCCTTCATCCCGGTGACCTGGCCCGCACGAAGCAGATGCTGTCGGAGTTGACGAGGACATCGGCGCAGTCGGCCAAGATCGCCTGCCGCGTGCGCAGGGTCGATGGCGACTGGTGCCACACCGAGACGGTCATCACGAATCAGTTGGCGCTCGAGAACATCGGCGGCTTCGTGCTCAACACACGTGACGTAAGCGAGCGCACGGAGCTGGAAGCGCGTCTCATCCACCAGGCCTACCACGACCCGCTCACCGGACTGGCCAACCGGGTACGCTTCCGGCAGCGAGTGGACCGGGCGCTCAGGCGTAGCGGTCACCCGGCATCCAGCGTCGCAGTGATGTTCGTGGACCTGGACGACTTCAAGCGCGTCAACGACAGCCTCGGACACGCCGAGGGCGACCGGCTGCTGGTCGAACTGGCGGAGCGGCTGCTGAACGCCACTCGCGGCTGCGACACGGTGGCCCGGTTGGGTGGCGATGAGTTCGCGATCCTGATGAAGAATGTGAGGGATGTGCCGGATGTGCTCACGGTCGCCGACCGGATCACCGGCGCGATGCGGCAGCCGTTCCCGTTGAGCGGACGCGAGGTACTCGTGGGCCTCAGTATCGGAATCGCGCGCGCTCGCGATGGCGACGGTCCGGACGACCTGCTGCGGAACGCTGACGTCGCCATGTACATCTCCAAGAATCAGGGGAAGGGGCGTCATCAACTCTTCCGACCGGAGATGCACGAACAGGCCATGGAGCGCCTGGAGCTGGAGGCGGACATGCGGAAGACTCTGGGCGGCGACGATTTCGGCCTGCATTTCCAGCCCATCGTGGAACTCCAGACGGGGCACATTTCCGGGTTGGAGGCGCTCGCCCGCTGGCATCATCCTGTGCGCGGCAACATTCCACCGTCCACCTTCGTCCCACTGGCCGAGGAGACCGGGCTGATCGTGCCGCTGGGCTACTGGGTGCTCAGGGAGGCATGTCGACACGCCGCTGGGTGGCAGGCGGAGGCGTCCGCAGGCGCAGCGCCGCTGTCGATAACGGTGAACCTGAGCGGTCGGCAGTTGCACGAGGAGGGGCTGGTGGACGAGGTGCGGGCGGTGCTCCGATCGTCGCGATTGGTGCCGTCGAGTCTCATTCTGGAAGTCACGGAAAGCGTCATGATGCAGGACACCGAACTGACGCTCAACCGTCTCCACGAACTGAAGGAGCTGGGGATACAGTTGGCCATCGACGATTTCGGCACAGGCTATTCCTCGCTCGCTTACCTGCAACGGTTCCCGATCGACATCATGAAGATCGACCGCACATTCGTGGATGGCGTGGCACGCTCGCCGAGCGACCTGGAACTCGTGCGGTCCATCCTGAGTCTGGCCGACAGTCTGGGGCTGTACACGGTGGCCGAGGGAATCGAGGACGACGCGCAGCGCTCAGCGCTGCTGCGACTGGGTTGCCAGTTGGGTCAGGGGTATCTCTTCGCCCGGCCTATCGAGGCCTTCGAAGTGGGTCCGCTGCTGAAGCGCATTCCGGGTTCCATGGTAGTTGGTGGCAGGCCGAGGCTGGCGGTCGGCATACATCGTCTCCCCCCGGCAGCGTCGGCCTGAACCGTTCAGCAGCCAGCGGGTTGGCGAAAGGGCGGCCTGCGCTCACGAGTGACGACGGCCGTCCTGACGTACTGCCAGGTTGCGTTCAGCGGCCCAGTTCCTCGCGTGCCCAGCTCGTCGTCCGCGCTACCTCGGCGCGGGTCTGCCCGAGGGTATAGGAGTCCGGCTCGCGGAATTTCGCGCTGGCGTGGCGCAGGAAGAGAGCGCCGACCATCAACTCCAGGCCGCCGGCCACCAGGGCACCCGCCCACATGCGGCCGGTGATGCCGGCGGCAACCACTGTCAGCAGCACCGTCAACGCCGCCAGCGCCACCACCACGGCACCGAAGGCGACCGTCAACCAGACGGTGCCGCGCGTGCCGCTGCGCACGGCGTCGCGAGCCTCCAGGCGGGCCAACTTCAGTTCGCCAGCAACGAGCTTGCTCGAATCGCTCTTCAGGCTGCGGACCAGGGCCGGAATGCTTGCGTCGACGTCGTGGATGGTGCTGCTGCTCATGAAGGGCCTCCCTGCGGCCTGCGAGAACGCGTTCCAGTGCTGAGGAACGGGCAAGTAGTGTTCCCTCAGCCCCTGTCCGGCACTCCGCGAACGAAGAGCACCGGAATGTCGGATTCATGCCGCACGGCGCTCGCGGTGCTGCCGCGGAAGATATCCTGCAGCCACCGATGGCCATGGGTCGCCATGGCTATGAGGTCACAGTTCTCTCGTCGCGCCGCGGCCACGATCTCCTTCGCTGGATCACCCGTGGCGAGCAGGGCCTCAGCCTTGAAACCGTCGGCCAGCAAGCCGTTCACGATCCGCTGGATGTACGCCCGATCCCCTCTCATCTCCTCCGAGTCACGGAGGGCGAGCTGGTGGAGGTTGCGTGCCGCGAAGCCGTCCGCCACGTGCAGCAATACCAACTCGGCGCCGCAGTGCCGGGCGAGTCCGCGCACATGCTCCAGAATGAACACGTCAAACCTGGAGTGTTCGATAGGAACGAGGATGCGGCGATACATGCGATCGGGCTCAGGCGGTCCACTCGAAGAACGTCTGCATCAGCAGCCAGGCGTTGAGGACGACGATCAGTGCGGTCACCGCGTAAGCTAGCGTCTTCACTACCGGACCGTTGGCGAACTCGCCCATCTTCTCCTTCTCCGACGTGAACATCACCAATGGGACCACGGCAAAGGAAAGCTGCAGACTGAGAATGACCTGGCTGAAGATGAGTAGCTGAGCCGTGCCGCTCTCACCATACAGGATGGCGACGATGGCGGCAGGGATTATGGCGATACCGCGCGTGATCAGCCGCCGCAACCATGGCCGGATGCGGATGTTGAGAAAACCCTCCATGACGATCTGGCCAGCAAGCGTGCCGGTGAGCGTGGAGTTCTGACCCGAAGCCAGCAGGGCGATGGCGAAGACCGCGCTCGCTCCGCCGCCAAGCAGCGGTGTGAGAAGCAGGTAGGCATCCTGAATCTCGGCTACGTCGTGGCGGCCGGTCGTGTGGAAGGCCGCTGCGGCGACAATCAGGATGGCCGCATTGATGAACAGGGCCAGGCTGAGGGCGATTGTGGAATCGGCAAAGGCGTAGCGGACGGCCTCCCGCCTGCCCTCGGTGGTCTCATCGTAACGTCGCGTCTGAACGACCGAGGAATGCAGGTAGAGATTGTGCGGCATCACGGTCGCACCCAGGATCCCGATGCCGATGTAGAGCATCCTGGGGTTGGCCAGAATCTCCCTGGTGGGTATGAACCCGGCCATGACCGCACCGAACTCGGGGCGGGAACGGATGATCTCGAAGAGGAAGCCGATTCCGATCGTCGCGATGAGGACGATGACGATCGCCTCGAGTAGACGGAATCCCTTGTGCTGCAGGAAGAGTACGATGAGGACGTCGACCGCGGTTATCCCAACTCCCCATGCGATCGGGATGCCGAAGAGCAGGTTGAGCGCGATCGCCGAGCCGATCACCTCGGCGAGATCGGTCGCCGCGATGGCGATCTCGCAGAGCACCCAGAGAACGAAGTTGACCGGCGGCGAGTAGTGGTCGCGGCAGGCCTGGGCAAGATCCCGCCCGGTGACTATGCCCAGCTTGGCGGCAAGACCCTGCAGCAGCACCGCCATCAGGTTGGAGAGCAGGATGACGAACAGCAGCGTGTAGCCAAAGCTCGACCCGCCGGCGATGCTCGTGGCCCAGTTGCCCGGGTCCATGTAGCCCACCGCGACCAGATAACCGGGCCCGGCGAAGGCCATGAGCTTTCGCCACCACGGCCCCTTGGCGACCGGTATGGAACGGTACGCCTCGGCCAGGCTGGGCGACTCCCTGACGCGCTGCCAGCCGGCGCCGCCCGCGGCGGGCGCCGATTCATCAGGTTGCTGCCGTTCCGGCCCGGAGCCGGTCGCATCTGGACTTTCCACGATAGCAAAGTCTAATTTAGACAGATCTAAACATCCAGCGGCAGGACGAGAAAACGGAGGCGATCGACCGGCCGCCTCCGTGTTCGCTACCCGTACTGACTCGTTTGTGTGTCGGGCTCAGACGGCGTCGGACAGGCTGGTGAAGTTGAAGTCCCGTGCCTTGAGCGCCGGCATCACCACGTCACCGCCCGCCTCGGTCCCTGCCAGTCGCTCGGGCGCGCCCAGCGCCTCGAGGTTGTTGAGCATGAAGAGAGGCGAGTCATTGAAGCGGAAGTTCTTGACCGCGTGGGAGATCCTGCCGTCCTCGATGAGGAAGGTGCCATCACGCGTCAGCCCTGTGTACATGATCGTGCGCGGGTCCACCTCGCGTAGATACCAGAGTCGGGTGACCAGTATGCCGCGCGGCGTCGATCGGATCATCTCCTCCACGTTGCCGGCACCACCGGCCAGCTTCACCGAGCTGGGTTGGCCGGTGGCCGTCTTCCCCTGCTTCTTCGCCCAGAAACGGGTGTAGGACAGCGCCTTGAGGATGCCGTTCTCGATCCATGTCTGTCGGCCGAGCGGCATTCCCTCACCGTCAAAGGGCGTGGAGAGCAGTTGCGGGTCGGAGGGGTCGGAGAACAGGGTCACTCGCTCGTCGGCGACTTTCTCCCCGATCTTCGTGCCACCGCCCTGCTTGCTGAACGGACTGCGTCCCTCGTCGGCCTGCCTCGCGTCGGCGTAGAAGGCCACCAACTGCACGAGGTCACCCACTGCCTGCGGCTCCAGTATCACGGTGTAGCGGCCTGGCTCGACGGCCCGGGGTGTGGCCGACAACCGGGCCTTCTCGATCGCCTGGGTGGCCACACGTTCGACATCGAGCCGTGACCAGTCCTGATGATCTGCCGCCGCCCAACCGGAGCCGGTGCCGTCCGCCGTCCGAACCGTGAGCGTGTAGTTGCAACTGGTGGATGGGTGGTAGGCGAAGAGGCCCTTGCTGTTACCCAATCCGCTGACGCTGCTGCCGGTGACGATGAAGCCGGCCGCCTGGAGGTTGTTGGACTTGCGCGTCCGCTCGAGGACGGCGAGCGCTGCCCTGGCCCGATCGCCAGGCGTGAGCTGCACGGTGCTCTCGAAGTAGCTCGTCACCGGCTCGTACTCCTGCGGCCCCAGTCGCGGCATCGCTTCCGGGTCATCGGGCGCAAGCTTCGCCAGCGCCTCGGACTCCTTCACCGCGCGGGCGAGGGACTCCGGCGAGAGGTCGTTGGTGGTCACGACGGCCGACTTGGGGCCGAAGCTGCTCTGGATGCCGACGCCGACGTTCTCGATCACACCCGAGGTGGACATCTGGTTGGCGGCAAACCGCGTGTTGCCAACGTGCGAGGCGTTGAAGTTGATCTCGACGACGTCGGCGGTGGACAGTTTCACCACGCGCTCGACGAGCGCCTCGGCGTCGCTCCGTGAGAGCAGCGCGTCACCTGGAGCGGCTTCGCGGCGCAGCAGCCTTCTGGGGGCGCTCATGCCTTCCTCCCGGTGTTGATGACGTTGATCTGGCGGAAACGCGCCGGCACGGCGCCATGGCTCACCGCGTTGGACTGGCCCGGCTGACCCTTGCCGTCAAAGAAGCTGCCACCCATCTCGTAGCCCTGCTTCCCGCCAATCAGGTCCATCGCGTTCCAGAAGTCCGGCGTCCGCATCTGGTAGGCGACGTCCTTGAGCATGCCGACGATCCTGCCTCCCCTTATCTCGTAGAAGAGCTGGCCGCCGAACTGAGCGTTGTAACGCTGCTGGTCAATGGAGAAGGAACCGTCGCCGATGATGGCGATGCCGCGATCGGTGGCGCTCACCACGTCATCCCAACTCAGGTCCCGCTCACCTGGCATCAGCGAGACATTGGGCATGCGCTGGAACTGCACGTTGTCCCAGCCCTGCGCGAAGCTGCAACCGTGGGACCGCACCGGTTCGTTGTTCTGCCTGTACCACCAGTCCAGCCAGGGTGCCTGCTCACGGGTGGTCTGGTAGTCGTTGACGATGCCGTTCCTGATGATGTCGAAGGTGTCCGGCTTCACGCCCTCGTCGTCGTAGCCGATGGTCGAGAGGCCGCCCTCCTGCGAGCGATCGGCCTGGATGTTCATGAAGTCAGGACCATAGCGGAACTTGCCGAGCATGTCCTTGGGCGGGCTGAGAAAGCTCGTGCCGGCGTAGTTCGCCTCGTAGCCCATCGCCCTGTCCAGCTCTGTCGGGTGAGCCACCGACTCATGGATCGTCAACCAGAGGTGTGATGGATGCAGTACGAGGTCGTAGCGGCCGACGTCGACCGGCTTCGCCGTCAGCTTCTCCGCTGCTTCCTCGCCCCACCGGCGCGCGTTGCCCGCCAGGTCACAGCTCAGCACGTACTCCCAACCACGACCCATGGGAGGAGCGACGTTGGTACGCGTCTGGAAGTCGGAGAAGTCCGGCGAGACCGCGGTAATCGCCATCACCGGCCAGGATCGCACCACCACCTGGGTTATGACCGAACCATCGGTGCTGGCGAAATTGCGATCATCCTTCACGAAGAAGAGTCCGCTGTTGACGAACCGGACGTTGGGCACCTTGAGCGCCTCGGCGTTTGCCTCGAGCAACAGCCCGACCTTGTCGTCGATGGAGACATCCCACGGATCGGTCTGGAAGGCACCCTTCCATGTCGCATCGGGATGCGCGGTGGTGGGAGCCAGTTCGACCATCCTGTCGCGGGCGACACGGTTGGCCTTTGCCACCGCCACGGCCTCCCTGGCAGCCGCCGCCACCCCGTCGGTGGTGAGTCGCGGCGAGGCCGCAAAGCCCCAGGTGCCGTCCACCAGCGCGCGTACCCCGCAGCCCAGCGAGTCCGTATCGACGACGTTCTGGATCTGCTGCTCGCGTGTGAAGACAAAGTTCTGGCGCTGACGCTGGATACGAACGTCGGCGTAACCCGCGCCAGCCATCCTGGCGGCGTTGAGCGCTTCCATCATCAGTTCCTTGATGGATGCGTCGGACGGCATGACGGCGGAACTGCGGGAACCGACAACCGACTGGGCGCCCAACGGGGCGCGCCAGCCGCCTGCGAGTGCCATGGCCGCCGCTGCTGCGGCGCCGGTCCTCAGGAACTCTCTGCGATCGGTCATGCGGGGACTCCGGATGCTGCGGGTAGATGTTGGGCTTCCGCCTCCGAGTCATGTACGCGTACCGCTCCCGCAGCACTCAGGCGGCGATACCGCGACTATGACAGTTCATCTACGACCGGAGGACGCATCAGGTTCCAGGCGACGCTGGAAGTCGCGGAAGATGCGTTCCGTCATCCCCCATATGGTGTAGCCGGCGTGACTGACGCAGGGAACCACCCGCGACTCACCGCGCACGATCACCGAAGCGTTCACGCTGGCGTCCGGTGAGCAGAGTTCGTCGACCGGGGCCCAGAAGGCGCGGGCGACCTCATCCGACAGGGCCAGCGACACGTCCGCGTCGACCACCGCGACATATGGTCGGACGACTATTGGCGGCAGGACGGGGGTGAGCGGGGGGAGCTCATCCAGCCTGCCGAGTATCAGGCCGTCGTCCTCGATATCGAAACCGAGTTCCTCACGCGTCTCGCGGACGGCAGTCTCGCGAAGGCTGTGATCCAGCAGTTCGCGCCGCCCGCCGGGGAAGGCCACCTGCCCGCTCCAGGGGTCGCCCGGGTAGACGGCGCGTTCGATGAAGAGGAGTTCCAGGCGGTCGTCGAATCCGGCGCGGAGGACGAGGGCGACGGCGGCGCGACGCACGTCGGGACCGACGTCGGCGACGCTGCCAGGCCGCTCGATCAGGCTGTGAGCGAGGTGGGCGAGGGTTGGCGGCGCGAGCAGCCGTCGGGCAGCCGGCCTCCCTTCAGGCCGGCCCGTCGACGGCTCGCCGCCGCGGGGGCTCACCCCTCTACCGCTCCGCCGGTTCCCACCCACTCGCGCCACCCGCCCGACATTGACGCGACATTGTCGTAGCCCATCTGCCGCATCGTGTCGGCCGCGAGCGCCGAGCGGCTGCCGCCGGCGCAGTAGACGACGATCTCCCGGTCCCTCGGCAGCATCTGCTCCACCTTGCCCTCCAATGTGCCGCGCGGGATGTGGATCGCCCCGGGCAGGTGTCCGAGATTCCATTCGTTGGGCTCACGCACGTCGAGCAGCACGACGTCGCGCTCGTCGGCAACCATCTCCTGGACATCCTTGGGGGTGACCTCGCGGATACGAGACTTGGCTTCCTGGACGAGGTCGGTGCCACTCTTCTGCGTCATGCATTCCTCCGGTGTCGGCCGGTTCTGGTTGAAGCTGCTGGAGCGCGAGACGATGCGATGATCAATCCCGAGGTCCACGGAGACGGTCGCGCGGGCCGCGCCGGCCAGCAGGACGTCCAATCGACGTGCGGCGACATCGAGCACGGCCGGCGCGCCGAGCGGGACTGTCCACTGCTCGTCCACGTGCCCGATGGGAAGACCGGCGATGCACGGAATACGCAGCGAGTCGGCAACCTCAATGAATACATCGTCCGCGCTGCGCCCGTCAATCCCGCCCTCGGCAGGGCAGTCGGTGAACTGCCCCAGGGCAATGCCACGCACACCCTCCAGCATCCCGGCCAGCAGGAGTTGCTGCAGCATCCGGTCCAACCTGTACGGAGCCTCACCCACGTCCTCGAGGACGAGAATGGCGCCCCGCAGGTCAGGGGCAAAGGGTGTTCCAGCAAGGGCAGCGAGAACGGCCAGGTTGCCGCCGGCCAGGATCCCCTCGGTCACGCCTTCGCGAAGCGGATGCGACGCTGGCGCGGCCCCACATGACTGTGTGCCGGCCACGACGGCGGCGTGAAGGGAGCGCCGGGAGAAACTCGGGAGCGGCGCTCGGGCCATCGGTGCGTGAAAGCTGATCGGTCCGCCGCGTCGGCCGATGGCCGCATGAAGCGCCGTGATGTCGGAATAGCCGATGATCGCGCGCGGTCGCCGGAGCAGGGCGTCGATATCGATGCCAGGCAGAATGCGCATCGTGCCATAACCCCCGCGGAGACACCAGACACCGTCGACGCCCGGATCACGAAGGGCCGCGTTCAGATCCGCCAGGCGATCGGCGTCGCTGCCAGCCAGGTAGCCAGTACGATCGAGGACGTGATCGCCCACCCGGGTATCCCACCCCAGCGATCGGGCGTTCCCGACGGCGCGCTCGATGTCGGTCTCGTTGCTCAACGGTCCGGCGGGCGCGACGAGCGCCACGCGGGCACCGGGCGCGAGAGGGGGCGGCCAATGACGACGGTTCATCGGCTCACCAGGGTGGCGGCCACTGCGTCGGTTGTCGTCGGAGTCCGGCCACGGAGCGGCATGCCATGCAAGCCGCTCGGGCTGGCCCCGTCGGCAGCTCAGTGCTGGACGGCGGGAGCGGTGGCTGCGCTGGCAGCGGGGGCCTCGTGGACGGCCGCGGGCCGACTGAGGTCGCGGGACCTCGGGTCCGTGAAGTCCTCGTATGTCTTCACGTGAATGACATAGGCCGACAGCGCCAGCGCCGCGGTGAGCAGGCAGATGAAGATCGCCGCGCCCCAACCCTCGTTCGTCCTGGCCGGCGTGTAACCGGCTACGTGCCCTTCTCCGTGCGATGCCATCCGTTCCTCTCCTGGTTGACGCGCCGGCCGCGGTCTCCCGCCGGCAGCGAGACGAGTCGTAGAGCGAGCCGCTGCTGGTCCCCACGCGGCATCCAAGCGACCGGGAGGAAATGTACCCCGCCGCGCCCCGCCGACAAGCGGTTGCGAAAGTCACGCCTCACGCCTTCCATCAGTCCGGACGTCTGTGCAGTATTGGCGCGTGTCTCTCACTGCGCGCGTCCTCATCGGCCTCCTGGCCGGCCTTGGCCTCGGCCTAGTCGTTGCCCGTAGCGATATTCCGGCCCTCACCGCCGCCGCGGTAGCCGTCGAACCGCTCGGGACCCTCTTCATCAACGCCATCCGCATGACGGTCATCCCGCTCGTCATGGGAAGCCTGATCGTTGGCGTTGCCTCCAGCTCCGATACGCGCACCATCGGCCGGCTGGGCGGTCGGGCACTGATCGCCTTCCTGGTGGTGATGGCGGCAGCGGTGCTCTTCACCGCGCTCGTCGCCCCGCCCATCCTGGCACTCATCCCGGTCGACCCGGCGGCGGCCGCCTCCCTGCGCGCTGGCGCGGCGGCCACGGCGGACGCGGTCAGTGGCAACGTGAGCCAGATACCGTCGTTCAGTAGCTGGTTGGTGAGCCTCATACCAGCCAACCCTGTCAAGGCGGCGGCAGACGGTGCGATGCTTCCCTTGATCGTCTTCGCGGTGCTGTTCGGAGCGGCGGTATCGCGGCTCAACGGTACCCGGCGAGCCTCCGTGGTCACGCTCGCTGAGGCAGTGGCCGAGGCCTCGCTGACGCTGGTGCGCTGGATTCTCGAACTCGCCCCGATCGGCGTCTTCGCGCTCGCCCTGCCGCTGGCCGTCCGGATGGGAGTGGACGTGGCCGGCGCGGTGGCCGGCTACGTCGCCTTCGTGGTCTTTGCCTCGCTGGCTTTCATGGCCCTCGTCCTCTACCCGGCCGCGGTGATACTGGGGCGTGTCTCACTCGCGGATTTTGCCCGTGCCAGCCTGCCGGCACAGGCAGTCGCCTTCAGCTCCAGGTCGTCGCTGGCCGCGTTGCCGGCCATGATCGAGCAGGGGCGCGACAGGCTCGGGATGCCGCGCGAGATCACTGGCTTCCTGCTCCCGCTGGCAGCGTCGACCTTCCGCGCCGGCGCTGGCATCGGCGTCACTGCCGGCGTGTTGTTCATTGCCCGGTTGTACGGAGTGGAACTGGCGAGCACGCAACTGCTGACGATCGGCGTGACGGTGATACTGACGAGTTTCAGTATCCCCGGAGTTCCGGCGGGATCGGTGATCGTGATGGTTCCCGTTCTACTGGCCGCCGGGCTGCCGGCCGAGGGGATCGGCGTACTGCTGGCGATCGACACGATCCCCGACATGTTCCGCACCACGGCGAACGTCACGGGCAGCATGACGGTCGCGGCCGTCCTCGCCCGTTCAGAGCCGAAAGCGGAAGACGCGGGTAGCGGCGACGTGCTGGAGATGGTGGAAGCGGCCGGATAGGGGTCGTCGACGGCGGCGATGCGCCGACCGCGGACAAGGCGTGCAATCGCCACTGACGGCGTGGGCATGGTGACGGTGACGGCACCCGTCCCGGGCAGTTTGGCGGCGTGCTCCCTCTCCGTATCGCCGCCCGGGCTCTCTCCGACGCCGTCTCGCTGGAGACGCTGACCCCGCTTGCCACACTGCTTGGCTTCACCGCCACGCCGCTGGAGCTGAACACGGAGCTTGCGGAGGCGGCTGGGCTGGCGAGTGCTGGCGAACGCGCCGCAGTCGTACGCGGGCCGGGAGCGTTACGGGCTCTGCTCGTGGAGGTGGCTCAGGGCCGGGCCGTGCGGGAGACCGTGGAGCGGTTGGCGCGTCGCCTGGCCATGCGGGCGCCACATCCGCTCTGGGTGATCCTGGCTACCGCTCCGTCCACACACTCGCTGGTGATCGCTGTCTGGGACGCCGCGCAGTCGCCGCCGCGCGTGCATGCCCTCACCGTGGACCGACGGAACGTCCTCGACAGCGATGCGTCGACGTTGCGGGAGATGCATGCGGTGGCTCGAGCATCGCTGTCGGTGAGGGCAGACTCAGCCTCGACCGCTGCCGATGCCGCGGCGCACACGGCCTGGCTGGACCTGCTGGGTCGCGACTCGTTGACGCGTCGCTTCTACCGGGAACTGGCCTCGCTCGTGTCGACCCTCACTCACACGCTGCACACGCCCTCGCGCACGTCGACAGGCGACCGTCGCACCTTCGCGTTGCTGCAACTATCGCGACTCCTCTTCCTCTCCTTCGTCGAGGCCAAGGGGTGGCTGGACGGCGACCCGACATTCCTTGCCCGCACCTTTGACGACTGCATGGCGAGGGGCGGCGACTACCATCGCCGCGTCCTCCGGCCGCTCATCTTCGGCACCCTGAACACTCCGCGCCAGCGGAGGGCGGCCGCGGCACGCGCATTCGGGCGTGTGCCATTCCTGAACGGCGGCCTTTTCGCGCGCACGGAGCTGGAACGACGGCTGGGCGACGCACGGTGGGACGACGACGCGTTCGGCCTCATCTTCGGGCGGCTGCTGGGACGGTACCGCTTCACCGCGCGGGAAGATCAGCCCAGGTGGACCGATGCAGCGGTGGATCCGGAGATGCTCGGTCGCGCATTCGAGTCGCTCATGAACGCGGACACCCGTCGCGACACCGGCGCCTTCTACACTCCACCGGCGCTGGTCGCGCGCGTGACGCGCCATGCGCTCGCCTCGGCGCTCGCTTCGGTGCGCACCGGCCTGTCGCCATCCGTGGTGGAATCAGCGCTCGACGGCCACGTGCCCGCCGAGCAGGATTGCCTGGCAATCCGGAAGGCGGTGCGGGGGCTGCGACTGCTGGACCCCGCCTGCGGGTCTGGCGCCTTCCTGGTTCATGCCCTGGAGTCGCTGGCCAGCCTCGCCCGACTCGCCGGCGACAGGCGGCCGGTGGCGACGGTGCGGCGCGAGCTGGTGGCCACGGCGATCTTTGGCGTGGACGTGAGCCCGATGGCTGTCTGGCTCTGCGAGCTGCGGCTGTGGCTCTCCGTGATCATCGAGAGTGACGAGGAGGACCCTCTCGGCGTGCAGCCGCTTCCCAACCTGGACCATCATGTGCGCATTGGCGACGCGCTGGGCGGTGGCCGACTGGATGACTGCGTTCACATGGCGAAGGGCGACGCGACCGCGCTGGCTGCGTTGCGCGGTCGATATGTACGTGCATCCGGCGCGGCGAAACGCACGATCGGACGTGCGCTGGACCGGCGCGAGCGTGAGGTGGCCGTGGCCTCACTGGACAGGGCCGCGAAGGTCATGCGGTCACATCGACTGGAGCTGTTGGCGGCCGTGCGCTCGCGAGACCTGTTTGGCGGTCGCGCCCGACCGTCGGCCGCCCAGGCTCGCCAACTGTCCCTTCTCCGGACGGAGATATGGCGCCTGGACGGTCGCCGCCGGGCGGTCGCCGGCGGGGCTGGACTGCCGTTCTCATTCGCCACGCACTTCGCCGACATGGCCGCCAGCGGTGGCTTCCATCTCGTGCTGGGCAACCCACCATGGGTACGACCGCACCGCCACGCGCCAGCCGAGCGCCACCGACTGCGCCAGCTCTTTCGCGTAGCCCGTGAAGCGCCATGGCGGGCGGGTGCGGAACTCGCCGGTGCCGGCGCTGGTTTCGCCGCCCAGGCCGACCTGTCAGCGCTGTTCGTGGAGCGCGCACTGTCGCTCCTTCGTCCGGGCGGCACGGTTGGCATGCTGCTGCCAGCCAAGCTCTGGAGAGCCCTGGCCGGCGGGGGCGTACGTCGGCTTCTGGCCACGGAGGCCGTGGTCACGACGTTGGAGGATTGGTCGCGGTCTCCGCACAACTTCGACGCCGCTGTCTATCCGTCTCTCCTCGTCGCCACCCGCACCGTGCCGCCGCGGGATGGACCGGAACGCCCGCCGGGGGAGGACGAGCGAACCGTCATGACCGGGGCAGCAGTCCGTGCCGAACTGACAGAGCACGGAGCTGCCGACGCCGACCAGGCGAATCATCGTCACGCCGTTCCGCCTGACGACCGGCCCGGCACGACATCGAGGACGACGATCCGACTCGCCGAATGGGTCGGACGAGAGGAACGTCACTGGTGCGCTCCGACGACGACACTTCCGTTGGGTGGCGACGACGGTGCACCGTGGCTGCTGCTGCCACCGGACGCGCGTCGCGCGTTCGACCTGCTGCGCGACCGGGGAAGTCATCTCGCCGCCGGTCCCGCTGGCCGGCCGCTACTGGGCGTGAAGAGTGGTTGCAACGAGGCATTTCTCTTCCGCCACGAGGCGGACGGCAGGATTGGTCCCTATTCAGGCGGCGCGACCTCCGCGGCGCAGGCCCTCGCAGCAGCGGTGGAAGCCACGTTGCTGCGACCACTGGCACGCGGCGAAACGATGCGGCCATGGCAACTGCAACCCTCTTCCGGGCTCATTCTCTGGCCTTACGACGCCCAGGGTGCTCCACTCGCGGAGTTGCCTCCCGGCGCGCTGCGCTGGCTGGAGCGGTGGCGCGGCCGCCTCGACCGCCGTGCGGATGCCCGGCACGGCCGGCCCTGGTGGAGCCTCTTTCGCACCGAGTCAGCGGCCCACGACACGCCGCGCGTGGTATGGGCCGACCTGGGCCTCACACCCCGCGCCGCAATGCTCGAAGCAGGTGATCCGACGATTCCGATCAATAGCTGTTACGTCCTCCGTTGCACCAGCGATGATGACGCGCTCGCGCTCACCGCGCTCCTCAACTCGCCACCCATGACCGCATGGCTGGCAGCACTCGCCGAACCTGCGCGCGGTGGATATCACCGCTTCATGTCGTGGACAATGGCGCTGTTGCCGCTTCCCACTCGGTGGATGAGGGCACGCGCCGCGCTGGCACCACTTGCCCGCCGTGCGCGGGCTGGCGAACTGGTAAGTGACGAGGAACTGACCGACGTCACCTGCTGGTGCCACGGGATTCTGGGATCGGCGGTCACGCCGCTGTTGCAGTGGGCGCGCCGATGAGATGGCGCCTTCATGGGCCCGCCATCAGCATGCGGACAGCACAGAGCGCTGCTCCTGCCGACCGTACGTCGTGGTCGCGGTTGCGGAGCACGATCCACAGCCGGCGCGGCAGGATCGGCCCAACCGCATGACACCCGGAACGAGCGGCGTCCAGAGAGGCATCGGCAGGGGGCACGCGGCTGAGCACGACACCACTGGCGGTGCAGCGGAGGCGCGTCGCCGATTCGCCGCGCTCGCGCTCGCCAACGACTGGTCGGAGGCCCTGACCATCGGCGACGTCACATTGCTCCCGCACCAGGTTCACGCCGTGCACCGATTGAGGGCCGCCATGCAGGCGCTGGGTGGCGCGCTCCTGGCCGATGAGACGGGCCTGGGCAAGACCTACGTTGCGCTCGCGCTCGCGGCCAGTGTGCGACACGCGCTGGTGGTGGCACCAGCGGCGCTGGCGCCCATGTGGGCGGAAGCGCTGCGTCGTACTGGAGTGCGGGCGTCGTTCCGTACCACCGAGAGCCTGAGCCGCGTCGAAACGGTGGACGTGGGCAGGTCGACCTACGACCTGGTGGTGGTGGACGAAGCACAACACTTTCGCAACCCGGCCACGCGCCGCTACGATCGGCTGGCCCGCCTGCTGGGTGGTACGCCGGTGCTACTACTCAGCGCCACGCCGGTCCACAACCACAGCGGCGACCTGCGCAACCTGCTGGCACTGTTCGCGGGCGCGGCCGCATGGACACTGGACGCGGCGACAGTTGCCCGCTGCGTGGTGCGCCGCGATGCCGCAGAGGTGAGCGCACCCTCGAGACCGCCCACGATCTCCCCACTCGTCTGGCTGCCCGGCGGCGACGAACCAACACAGAACGACCTGCTCGACGCCATCCTGGAGCTTCCGCCGCCACTGCCTACGCGTGACGGCGGCGACGCCGGCGCACTCCTCGCTCACGGTCTGGTACGTCAGTGGAGTTCAAGTATCGGTGCCCTGACCGGCGCACTACGGCGACGCCTCGTGCGCGCCGAGGCGCTGTTGGCAGCGCTTGATTCGGGCCACCACCTTGGCAGTGCCGAGTTGCGGCGGTGGGCGGTCGGTGACGACGCGGTGCAACTTCCGCTGCCCGGCCTGTTCGAGGTGGTGGGTGAGGTGACGCCATCGCTGCGAGAGGCACTGATCGCGCATCGCGACGGCGTGCGCGCGCTGCTGCGGCAGTCGAGCCAGTGCGACGACAACGGGCGCGCCGATGCCCTGCGTGCAGTGCGTCACCGCCACGACGGCGCGCATGTCGTCGCCTTCTCCCAATATTCCGACACTGTCGACGCACTCTACCGGCTGCTGGAGCGCGACGGCGGCGTCTGCGCGCTGCATGGCGATAGCGCGCGCGTGGCAGGCGGCATGCTGACGCGCGACGAAGCGCTACGCAGGTTCGCGCCACTGGCCCACGGCGTCGCGCCGCCGATCCGTGCCGAGCGTATCACGATGCTCATCGCCACTGACGTGGTGAGCGAGGGAATCAACCTGCAGGATGCTTCGGTCGTTGTCCATCTCGACCTGCCGTGGACCGCCGCTCGCCTGGAACAGCGAGTAGGCCGTGCAGCACGTCTGGGTTCGCCCCATGCGTCGATCCAGGTCTATGCACTATCCCCTCCGGCGCGCTCCGAACGGCTGCTTGGAGTGGAGCGACGACTGAGGCGCAAGTGGCGCGACGCCGGCCGGGCCGTTGGGGTGAGGGGAGCGATCCTGCCTCCGCTTGCCCCACCTGGCGACAGTTCGTCCGGTTCATCCCCGGCCAGCTCTGTCGTGACCCGCGCGAAGGCGCCGCCGGTGTACCACACTGCGCTTCATGCCCGACTCAGACGTTGGCGCGACACCGTCGGCGTGCGCGGCGATAGCTGGATCGGCTGTGCCTGTTCCAACGATGACGGGGACGCACGAGCCGCGGCTCCGGTTGCTGGCGACGGTGGCGCCGACGACGGAGCAGGCGTGGGCGCGGACGGCGACGTCACCGTGGCCGGCGCCCTCCAGGCGCCACCTGATCAGGCGGACGCAGCGTTCCTGGCCGCGATAGTGATGGACGGCCGGACCAGGATACTCGCTGGCCGCTCCGACCGTGGCCCGGCCAGCGACGACCCGGCGCTCGCGGCCGCGGTCGCCGACCTCATGGATCGCTCCGGACCCGCTGCCCGGCCGGATGCGGCGTCCGTGAGGTGGGCACACGAGGCAGTTGCAGCATGGCATCGCGGCCGGGCTGCGGCAGATGCGCTGGCTATCGTTGCGCCCGGCGCAGTCCCGCTACAGCGCCGACTTCTGGCCCGGCTGGCCCATATCGTACGGTCGACGCCGCTCCACCAACGGTCAGCCATCCTTGACCTGGCCGCCGCTGCTCGTCGGTCCCTCACGCGTCCGTTGGGTGTCGGTGGTGAACGGGTGTTGGCCGAGATCGTGTCGGCACCCATGGCAGACGCCTTCTGGCTGCGGACGCTGGCTGCATTCGCCGACAGCGAAGGCCGCCGACCAACGCCTGGGGACCAATCCGTCGCAACGGCCATAGGCGACGGACCGGAACTGGATGGGGCGGCTTCGGTGGCCCGGACAGATCCCGCGGTGCCCACGGTTCCCAGGATCTCCGCTCTTCTGATTCTCGTCCCGCCGGCCCGCGAATAGCCAGTCGCAGGGCAGCCGACCGACCATGACCGTGGCCCTTGCGACCTGCTGGGGGGCCGGCCGCCGGCTACCGCCGACCGCTCAGCCTTCCACCCTGTTCAGGCTCCGCTCGACGGAGAATCCTTCCGGGTAGCGTCGGCGCAACTTGTCTATGTTCTGGGCACCGATCTCTTCCAGGCTCACGTCCAGTACGGTGGCCATTGCCGCAACGTACCAGAGACAGTCGCCCAACTCCTTCACCACGGCGTCGCGGTCCAGCGGGTGGGCGTGATAGAGATGCTTCTTGAGAGTGTCGGCCACCTCACCCGCCTCTCCGGCCAGGCCAAGGGCGGCATTGGCGAGTTGTTGCTCGTGGCTGCGTTCGCGCCCGAGAGTGCGGGCGGCCAGTTCCTGGTACTGGTTGAGATCCATGACTCTGGAGTTTGTCGGTGATGGTTGGCACACGAGACGAAGGTAGCACCGCGGGGTGCCCGGTGGTGAGGAGGACGCTGGAGGCACGCAGGCGCCCGGGTCGACCGCCCCCATGTCCTGCTCCTGACTCCATTTCCGGTTCCACCTCGTAGGGCATTCAAACCATTCCACGACTGGTGCTATCTGACCTGGTGCGATGCCGATGACAGCCAATGATCCTGCCATACCAACCCGGCCCGGACAACCTCTGCCGTCCTCTCCTCTGTACGCTGAGCCTGACATCGCGCTCGCCGCAGCAGGCGACAGGCTGGCATTCGAACGGCTGTACCGGCTGCATTCAGGTCGCGTCTTCTCACTCTGCGCCCGCATGGTCTCCGATCGCAACGAGGCCGAGGAGTTGACCCAGGATGTCTTTGTACGAGCCTGGGAAAAGCTCTCCCTGTATCGAGGGGAGAGTGCCTTCTCCACCTGGCTGCATCGACTGGCGGTCAACCTCGTGCTGAATCACCGGAAGACGATGGCGCGACGGCGCGGGCGGGAACTGGATGACCAGGAGCAGATCGACGGGCGGGCGCAACACTCGGTCCACCCAGGTATGAGGATGGACCTCGAACAGGCCATAGGTACGCTGCCGCCGGGTGCGAGGCAGGTCTTCGTACTGCACGATGTGGAAGGATACAAGCACGAGGAGATCGCCGACCTGCTCGGTGTCACTGCAGGCGGATGCAAGGCACAGCTCCACCGAGCACGACGGCTCCTTCGCGAGGCCCTGAACCGATGACCCAGGACATGATTTACCAGCCAGATCCAGTCACCTGCGAGACGTTCGAGGAATACGCCTCGGCGATGGTCGACGGCGAGGTAGCCGGTGCGATCCTCAGCGCTCTCGAGTTGCACGGATCCACCTGTGGTAGCTGCTCAGTGCTGCTCACGGAGCTATTGAAGATCAAACACGACGCCGGGCTGCTTCCCGAACTGACGCCCTCGCATGACCTGTGGAACGGAATCGCCGATCGTATCGGAACACCGGTGGTCCGGTTCCAGCCACACAGCCCTCCTTCCCGGTCGCTGAGGGCTGGAACTCATGCGACCGCCTGGTATCGTCGGCCGTGGCCGGCGGCCGCGGCCGCCGCAGCGGCGGCGCTGCTCGTGACCTCGTCGGCATTGCTCACCTACAGGCTCGTGGCAACTGACGGGTCAGCGGACCCGAATGCATCCGTGGTGGCGGCAACCGCTGCGCTGCCACCTGCTGGCGGACCAGCGAACGCTCTCCCATCTGCCAGCCTGGCCGCCAATCAGCCGATCCGCTCCAGCCGCCCCGACGTCGTGGGAGCCTACGCTCCCGAGATCGCGCGCATGAAGACGCTGCTCGACGAGCGACGAGCCGTACTGGACACCGGCACCGTGCGCATCCTCGAGACGAATCTCCTGATCATCGACCGCGCCATTCAGGAGAGCCGCGCCGCGCTCGAGCGCGACCCGGCTAGCGGCCTTCTCAACCGACAACTCTCCGACGCACTGGACCAGAAGCTGGAACTGATGCGCACCGCCGTCCGACTTGCCAGCGGCACCTGAACACCGGATGATCGAGCCATGCCCACGACGATCATACGCGACTACTCCCGCGCCCTCACGAACGCTTTCCGACCCTCGGCCTGTCGCCTCTCAATCCCGCTGACCATGCATCATCCTGGACCCCGCCTCCCGCTCAGGTTCCTGATTGCTGCGCTCGCAGTTGTCGCTGTCAGCGGCGACGCGGGAGCGCAGCGCAGTCGTCGGGACAACGCTGACATGCGCATCGTCGTCGATACGACCTACCGCTTCGCGAAGGGTGGGCTGGTGGACGTCGAGCAGGTATCCGGCGACATCACCGTTACGGCCTGGGACCGGGCGGATATTCGAGTGCGCGCCTGGGTGGAGAGAGGACGGGTGATCTCCGAACTCTCCAGCAGCCGCGTGAAGCTCCGGGTGGAGGGCGAACGGAACTGGCGTGGCAGCCGCGACCTTGGAGAATCCCGCTACGAGATCATGGTGCCGGTGGGCACGCGAGTGCGTGCGGTCAGCGTCTCCGGTGACGTGAGTGTCGCGAACAGCGGGTCCGAGGTGGACGCCTCCAGTGTGAGCGGCGACGTGGAGGTCACCGATGCCGTCGGGCTCACGAGTGTCGCGAGTGTCTCGGGAGATGTGCGTGTCACGCGGGTTCGGGGCGACCTGTCCGTCCGCTCGGTAAGCGGAGATGTGACGGTTCGGGAGGCGGAGGGCGACGTGCGAGCCAACTCGGTGAGTGGGGAACTGTCGTTGACCGGACTCCGTTCGCGCAATGTGACAGCCAAGACAACGAGCGGTGACATCGATTTCGACGGCACGCTCGATCGGGACGGCCGCTACCAGTTCAACAGCCACTCCGGCGAGGTGCAACTGACCCTCCCCGAGAATGCCGGCGCGGAATTCTCGCTGCGCACCTTCAGCGGTGAGCTGGACAGCGCCTTCCCGGTCACCCTCGGTGGCCGCAACCGCAGCAGCTCGCGATCGATGGAGTTCACGCTTGGCAATGGTGGCGCAAGGATTACCGCCGAGACGTTCAGCGGCAACGTCACGCTGCGTCGCGCCAGCGGCCGCACACGCCGACCCTAACGCACGGAGATATATCAGATGCTCAGAACCAATCGGCGTGGCCGTCACTCTGTGGCCATCGTGATGGTCACCGGAGCCGTACTCATGCCGGTCAACCTGGCCGGTGCCCAGTCATCGGGCGACGAGTTCCACTGGCAGGGCGCCGTGGAGAGCGGGCGCACGGTCATCGTCAGGAACCTGAACGGCGGAGTACGCGTGGAGCGAGGGAGTGGCGACAACGTGGTCATCGACGCGCGCAAGAAATGGCGCCGCGGGGATCCGTCGGCAGTGCGGATCGAGGCGCTCGCCATGAGCAACGGCGACATACTGGCCTGCGCGCTCTGGAACGAGGACGCGCGCTGCGACGAGGACGGTTATCACAACGGTTCGCGTCGCGGTCGCAACGACAGGTCCAACGACGTCTCGGTGGAGTTCGTCGTGCTCGTGCCGGAGCGGGTGAAGCTGGACATGAACACGGTCAACGGCGACCTGCGAATCACCGGCGCGACTGCTGCCGTGGATGCGCACACCGTCAATGGCAGTATCGACGCGAGTTCGATGGGCGGCCCGGTGCGCGCCGAGACCGTGAACGGCAGTGTCCGGGCAGAGATGGGTAATTCGGGAACGGATGACCTGTCGTATTCGACGGTCAACGGTTCGATCACCGTCATCGTACCGAACCCGCTGAGCGCCGACCTGCGCATGGAGACGGTGAACGGAACGATCGAGTCCGACTTCCCTCTCACCGTCAGCGGCCGCATAAACCCTCGGCACGTGAGGGCAACGGTGGGCGAGGGTGGCCGGAGAGTCTCGCTGAAGACCGTGAACGGCAGTATCAAGCTCCGTCAGGGCGGGCTGTGAGGAACCGCTCCACCCCGAAGACGTGGCGCGGCACCTCGTCCGCGTCACTCCATCCGCAGGTCCGGGATCGCTGACGCGAGCTCCACGTCCTTCGCCGTGATGCCGCCGGCGTCATGCGTGGTGAGGACACAGCGCACCCGGGTATAACGGATGTCGATATCCGGGTGGTGGCCGGCGGCTTCGGCGGCCTGGGCCACGCGCACGACGAAGGCGATTCCCTCCAGGAAAGTCGGAAAGGTGAATTCCTTGACGAGGGCGTCGTTCTCGCGCTTCCAGCCGGGCAACGTCTGCAGGGCTTCGTTGATCGCGTCGTCGTCGAGCCGGTCTGCCATGATGGATTCTCCAGATCGAAGGTTGCCTGGCGCGCGTCACGGTACAGCCGCAGGGAATGGTCGGCGTCAGGTCGTACCCGAGACCCTAGCCCGTCGACTCCGCTGCACGCAGTCGGGATGTCGGGCCGGCCGGCGGCCGCGCATGTCGCCCTGATCCAGCGCAACATGCGGGCCGACCGACGACTGTCCCGGTGCTCCTACTGTCTGGGATCGCGCGCGAGCGCACGGTAGTACTCGGCCACGAGTTCCCGGTAAGCGGCCGGTGCCGCCGCGGCGCGACCCAGGACGGGCCGCCCGTCCTGCTCGCCAACGAGCGAACGCCGGAGGGCGAACTCGAGCGCCCTCACCTGATCCAGCGCCGCCTGCTGCATCCGGCGCGTCTGAGCGGGGTCGCTGTAGGCACTGGTGGACTCGAGCGCGCGAAGTCGCTCCAGCATCGTCGCCACCGATGCTGCATCCATACCGAGGGCACGCATCTCCTGGCCCAGTGCCTCGGCCTCCCGCCGTCGCTGGCCAGCCTCGCTGGCAAGCTGACGGACGGTGGCATTGTCCAGCGGGGCCCCTCGGCCGCCGGCGCCCTGGGGCTGGGCATTTCCGGACGGGGGCTGCCCGCGTTGCCCGCCGGCACTGGGCTGACCCGGCATGCCCTGTCCGCGCCCTCCGCCCTGGCCCTGCCCTCCGCCCTGCGCCTGGCCTTGCTGGCCCTGCTGACCGGCCTGGCCCTGTTGCCCAGCCTGGCCCTGCTGACCAGCCTGACCCTGCTGACCAGCCTGGCCCTGCTGACCGGCCTGGCCCTGTTGACCGGCCTGACCCTGCTGACCGGCCTGGCCCTGCTGACCGGCCTGACCCTGCTGACCGGCCTGACCCTGCTGACCGGCCTGGCCCTGCTGACCGGCCTGGCCTTCCTGCTGACCGTCCTGCCCTCCCTGCCCTGACGTTCGCTCCATGCGCGATTCCAGCGCCCGTGCCAGCTCACCGGCACGGGCCAGGGCGCGCGATTCGCGGCGCTGGGAAGGGTCGTCCATTGCCCTGGCCGCGTCGGCGATGGCCTGACGGACGGCCTCGACGTCCTCGCCAACCTGTTCGTTGACGTTCCGCGCATAGTCCGGCGAGCCGCGGCCGAGCGCCTCTCCGGCGAAGGCGAGCTTGTCGGCCAGGCGGCGATCGCGAATCTCGGCGGCGGCCCCCTGAAGCCGGCGAGCCGCCTCCGGTTGATCGGCGCGGGCGGCACGCGCCGCCTCGCTCACCCTGCTCTCCAGCGACCGGGCGGCCTCCGCCAGTTGGCGTGAGCGCTCGGCGATGCGGGTACGTTCGGCGCTGCCCTGCGCGGCGGCCTGGCCGGACAGACGGTCCACCTGATTGGCAACCTCGCGCTGGCCACGCGCCAGCTCCTCCGCGCGCTGGACAGCCTCGTTCACCGATGCCTCCAGTCCCCGCTCACCGGACTCCTTGAGGCCTCGCTGCGCCTGCGCCAGTCGGTCGAGCGCACGCGAACCTTCGGAGAGACCTCGTTGCCCGTCCCCGGCAGCGGAGCGACGCATGGCGTCGGCCGCGTCCCGGAGTCCACGGGCAGCGTCCTGCATGGCCGCCGATGGCTGCTCGCGTACCAGCCGCTCGAGTTGCCGCGCCAGTGCCTCAGCACTGTCGGCAAGCTGGCGCTGGGCGGCACCGCCCTGGCCGCCACCACCCTGCTGTTGTTGCAGCCGCGACAGTCCCTGCTGCAACCGCTCGTTCTGCTGCTGCTGACGCCGGGCCAGTTCGCGCAGCCGCTCCTGCAGCTCGTCGATCTCCTCCGCGGCGCTCTCCGCATTTCCACGAGGAACGGCCTCATACTGATTCTGGAGTCGGTCGTTCTCCAGCTCGAACAGGTCGGCCAGTTCGTCAGCCGAGGCGCCACCGCCTCCACCGCCCCCGCCCCCGCCACCGCCCTGCGCGATCTGCGTCTCGCGGAAGGCCGCTTCGGCCCGCTGCAGGTGCTGTAGCGCTCGCTGCTCGGCGGGTAGCGCTCTCGCCGCGTCCCGCCGGCCAAGCGCCTCTTCCGCCTCACGCATCGCCTCCACCGCCTTCGGTATCTCGTCGCCGATGATGGCGAAGGAGGAATCGGTTGCCAGCACGCCGCGCTGTACCAGCTCGCGCGACAGTTCCTCCGCCTGTTCTCTCACGCGTCCCTGGGCAAGCACCAGCGTGGAGACGTCCTGGCGGTAACGCTCACCACCGTTCGCGGCGCTGTCGCGCCTCGTCTTGAATGTGGCTGCCACCACGTCACGCTGCTGCCGGGAGAGTGCGCCGGGCGGAGCCTGACCACCCCCACCGCCCCCGCCGTCACCCTGCTGATCGGCGGCGGTATAGTCGCGGCCGAAAGGGCGGACCTGCATGAAGTAGATATCGGTGGTGGTGGTCTTGGCGCCGGCAACAGCGTCGGCGTCGGTGGCGCGAGCGTAGTACGACACCAGGTCACCCGGCTCCAGCCCCAGCTCCTCCAGGTAGAGGGTATGTCCAGCCGTGAGTTCGCGACGCGGCGTACCGTCGTGGAGTGCAACCACCTTCTCCTCGCCGCCGTTCACGCTGTAGACGAGTTCCAGCCGGGCAACGCCATAATCGTCGTCGGCACGGGCCTCCGAGAACACCTCCTCGAGCGATGTGGGGCGGGTATCGCGGCCGGGCTTGGTCAAGACGACCGTCGGTGCGCGATCGGCGAGCACGTCGATCGCGTAATCCAGCGAGCCACGCACGTAGCTACCGCCGGCTGCCCCCAATTCCACCATGTAGAAACCCGGATCGCGGACGACGAGCGTTCCGGCCAGCGTGCCATCGGGCCGCGGGGTGAGGGTGACGGTGTCACGCCCCTCCATGACCACGCGGCCGCCGAGGGCAGGCATGGTCGTGGCAGCATTCATGTGCACTCGCGTCCCGGCCGGCGCCACTATGTCACCGCCGTTCACGATCGTGTCCGGGGACAGGCCGGTGTAGGCCGGATACTCGTAGATGAAGGACAGCCCGCTCACGTACGGCAGGTCGGTAACACGTATACGGAAGGTCTCCGAACGCAGGCCACCAGCTTCCACGTAGTACTCCGTCGGCGTGGCAACGTCAAAGAGCCGGAGCCCGAACTGGCCGGCGCTATCGCCAACCATCATCAACTGACGCTCCCACTCCCCGGGCGGCGTGACACTGTCGCCCACCGTCCGCAGCATGAGCACCGCCGAGTCACGGTCGCCACCGAAGCCTATGAGGCGGGCCCTGAGCTGCACGTCCCCACCACGTGCGACATCCGCATTGCCGGGCTCCACGGCCAGGCGGCGTACACCCGGCAGCATCGCCGGATCCACCGCGGCCGCGGGAAGCAACACCAGGCGCGCCGCCTGGCGCACTGCCGTCGGACCGATCAACGTCAGCCCGACCAGCGTTGCGGCGAGCACGGCCACCAGCGCCGCGTGAAGCTGCAGCGGCCGTCGCTCCACGCGACGCCCGCCTTCCACATCGCGCAGTCGCGCTGTCGCCTCGCTGGTGAGCCTGCGGTCGAGCACGTGAGCTCCGCTGTCGGCAGGCAGCGTCCGCACGTCCACCGCGCTCAGCAGGGCAGCATCCAGCGACGGCTCATGGTCCTCCAACAGGTGCGCGATCTGAACATCTGAAGGATGCTGAGCCAGCGGTCGCGCCAACCATAGCCACGCGGCAAGGCTGACACTCACGATCGCCACCAGCCGCACGACCATCACCGTCGTTGCGCCCTGGCCAGCAAGGGCAAAGAGCGCCGCTCCGGCAAGGAGAAGCGCGATGGCCGTAGCCAGCACCGTGGAAGCGCCCTGCAGCACGACGCGCCAACGTCGGCGCGCTCGCACACGTCGGAGCGAGTCGTCCAGTTCGCGGTCTGCCGATCCCAGTGGCAGCGTGGTAGCCATATCAACCTCTCCTGCGTTGCCTGCGTTTTGCCTTCCCATCCCGTCCATCCGGTCGTGACGGCTCGTGCGTCGTCATCTCGTCATCCATCATCGCGTCCGCGTGGCCAGTCGGTTGGCGAGCAGTGGTTCCCCGGCCAGCAGCAGCGCGGCAAGTGCGAGCAGCGGCCACCAGAGACTCTGCCTCCCTTCGCGTTCGGCGTCGGTGAGGGCGGTGCCGGACGCGCGCAGCATATCGTTCACGGACGCCGCCCCTTCCTCGGCGCGCATGCCCATCGCTGCCGAGTCGAGCGGGGTCAGGTCTCCCTCAGCCGGATCCACGTTCACCGCCAGTGGTACCGCAGGTCCAGCATCCGCATCCATGGGCCGCAACTCGTATACCCCAGACTCACGCGGAGAGAGCGCGCCGCCATCGGCAATCTCCTCGCGCGCACCGGAAGGCGACACGGCCAGCCAGCGCCCGGTGGAAGATCCCACGTCGCCGGCACCGGCAAGTTCCGCGGCGTAGCGCCCTACCCCGATCCGCTGCCCCACCTGAACCGAGGCAACGGACGCCGTCCCGCCGGCCGCGTATCTGGCCAACTCGTGCATGAAAGGAAGGAAGGCGGGCTGCAGGGGCAGGTCAGTCCAGTCATTGTCCAGCGAGCTTGTCCAGATCAACAGCCGACCGCGACCAACCGCGCGCTCCACCAGCGCCGGAGCACCGTCGTCGAAGCTGGCGAGTACGCGAGCAGCAGTGTCCGGACGCAACTCGCGATAGCGCAGGATCCGTGCGGCAATACCGCCATCCCGCGCGTCGCGGAAGGGAGCGAAGATCACATGAGCGCGATCCACGCTCCCAACGCTGCCGTAGCCGACAGCGCCACCGGTGCCGAGGTCCCGCACTGCACCCAGCTCCAGCGGTGCAACATCGGCAACCGGGCCAGTCCAGCGGGCACGTCCGCTGCTCTCACCACTGGCGACGACCATGCCACCGCCGGCGGTGAGGTGGGCCGCCAGGCGTCGTCCGGTCGCACCCTGCGGTGGCGCAACGTCATTGAGGATCACCAACGCTCGACCTTCCAGGTCCGCCGGAGCGAGCGCACTGGCCGAACGAACGGTCACGTCGTAAGCTGGATCCTGGGCGAGGTCCAGGGCACGGCCCAGGTACAGGCTGGTACGTGCGGCCGACGCCGTCGGCTGCACCACCAGCACACTCAGCCGGCGCGGGCGGGCGGTGACGAAGTGAGCAGTATCGTTGATGGCCAGGGCATCGCTGTCCAGGCGGACGACCCCGCGCAACACACCAGGAGGGAGCGCGACCGGCGCGAAGTTGGCCACCGCAGTGCCGGTCGCCGGAAGCGCGACCTCCACCGTCTCCATCGCTCGTCCGTTGAGTTCCAGCGTCGCACTTCTCGTGGTCGGCTCGGGGAAGGTGGAATGCAGCCGTGCGCTCACGGTAAGCGCCTCCCGGCCATCGAGCTCGCTGCGCGTGAGTTCAGGATTCGCCACGGCCACATCGCCAGCCGGGCCCGAGAGGTCCACCCGCTGCACCACGGTACCCGCGGGAAGGCGCAGGTCGTCGGCAGAGCCGTCCCACCCGGCTCGCTGGAAATCGCTCACCACAACCACCTCCCGTCGCGACCGGTCGGACTCGGTGAGGATGTCGCGCGCCATGCGCAGGGCTGGCGTGTATCGGGTCGCCGCCGCACCTGGTCTGGCCCGGGAAAGTTGTGAGCGCAGCAACGCTGCGTCGTCGGTCGGACTGGTTACAGCCTCGGCAATCTCGTCGAACAGGACCAGGGTACCCCGGTCGCCACCACGCAGCCCGTCCACGGCCTGGGCGGCCGCCGCGACGGCACGCGACCAGCGGTCTCCATAGCCCATGCTGTACGACCGATCGAGCAGGATCACTACCTCGCGTGATTCACGAGTGACCGGAAGGGCGGCCACCCGGTCGCGGAGGAAGGGTCGGGCGAAGGCAAAAGCCAGGAGAGCGAGGGCAAGAAGGCGAAGGGCAAGCAGAAGCGGATGGCGGATGCGCCGACGGCGCGTTGTCTCCTGCGGAATGCGTCGCAGGAACATGAGCGACGGGAATTCCACCACCTGCCGCCGTTCACGCTGCAGCAGGTGCAGTACGATGGGCACGGCGAGTGCCGCGAGCCCGGCCAGGAGCGCCGGCGCCAGCCAGCCGAGGGGCCCCATCAGCCCCTTCCCCGCGGCGCGCCGCGGCGGTCGGCGAGCCGTTCACGCGTCGCCAGATACGTGTGCAGCGCCTCGCCCAGCGGTCGCCGCGTGTCGAAGAGCTGATAATCCATTCCGGCGGCACCGATGCGGTGCGCCAGCGTTGCCGTGTGCTCGGCGAGAAGAGCGCGGTACCGTTCCCGGAGCTGTGACGGCACCGCCGGCATCACCTCCTCGCCCTCCATGTCCTGGAAGCTGGCGGCATCCTGGAAGGGGAAGTCCAGTTCCGCCGGGTCGAGAACATGCCACATCACGATTTCGCTGCCGCGTCCCCGAAGTGCGTGCAACGCCTGCATCACCTCCTCCGGCTCCTCATAGAGGTCGGAGATGACGATCAGGATGGCCCGGCGTGGATGAGCGGCGGCATAACTCCGAAGCGGTGCGCCGAGCGAACCGGGACGGCCGGCACGGGCACTGGCCAGCGAATACAGTACCTGCGACAGGTGTCTCGCCGACGGCGGCACGACGTCCACCAGCTTGTCGTCGAACAGCGCCAGTCCCACACGATCACGCTGGCGCCGCGAGAAGTAGAGCACGCAGGCGGCGAGCATTCGTGCGTACTCCAGTTTGGTCATCCCCGCGCTGCCGTAGTCCATGGAGCGGGAGACATCCATCAGTACAGTGACGGCCGCGTTCGTGTCCGCCTCGAATTCCTTCACGTAATAGCGATCGGTACGCCCCATCAGCCGCCAGTCCACGCGCCGGATGTCGTCGCCGGGCGCGTACGGTCGGTGCTCGGCGAAATCGGTACTGAGGCCCAGGTGCGGTGAGCGATGCAGCCCGGAGATGAAGCCGTCCACGACGCCGCGCGCGATGAGCTCCAGGTCGCCGATCCGCGACAGCACCGCCGGATCGACGAGATGGGGAAGCACACCAGTCGCGCCATCGCGGACGGCGGTAGTCACAGTCCGGACCTCGGTACCGCTACGGCGTCGACGATCTTCGCCACGACGTCGTCGGTGGTGACACTCTCGGCGCGGGCGTGGAAGTTGGGGAGCAGGCGATGGCGCAGCACCGGTCGGGCCAGCGCGCGAATGTCCTCGAATCCCACATGTGCTCGCCCCTGCAGCAGGGCCCGCGCCTTCCCGCCCAGGACGAGGAACTGTGCCGCCCTCACACTGGCGCCGAACGTCAGGTACTTGCGCACCGCTTCCGGCGCATCGGGGCCCGGACGACTGGCCCGCGCCAGCCGCACTGCGTAGCGCGCGACCGGCTCCACCACGTGAACCTGACGCACCAGCGACTGGAACTCGCGCAGCTCGGCTCCGGAGACCACCGCCTGTGGCTCCTCGCCAGCGAGAGCCGTGGTCGTCTGCACCACCGACACCTCCTCGTCTTCCGGCAGGTAGTCGATGACGATCTCGAACATGAAGCGATCCAACTGCGCTTCCGGTAGCGGGTAGGTGCCCTCGAGCTCGATAGGGTTCTGGGTGGCGAAGACGAAGAACGGTTCGTCCAGCTTGTAGGTGACCCCCTGCACCGTCACACGCCGTTCCTGCATCGCTTCCAGCAGGGCCGCCTGGGTCTTGGGTGGCGTACGGTTGATCTCATCGGCCAGGACGACATTGGCGAAGATCGGTCCCGGGCTGAAGACGAGCTTGCGCGTGCCACGTTCCACGTCCTCCTGCAACAGGTCGGTGCCGGTGATGTCACTGGGCATCAGGTCGGGCGTGAACTGGATGCGATTGAATTTCAGGTCCACCGTCTGCGCCAGGGTATGGACGAGAAGCGTCTTGGCCAACCCTGGTACGCCTACTATGAGCGAGTGCCCGCCGGCAAAGAGTGCCAGCAGCGCCAGCTCCACAGCCTCGTCCTGCCCGATGACGCGCTTGCGAACCTCACCCAGAATGCGTTGCCGGAGTTCGGCAACACGTTCGACGAGTGATTCGTCTACCTGTGCTGGGGCGTGCGGCGAGGAGAGAGTCGTCATGCGGATCGCGGGTTGCAGGTTGCGGTTCTGCCGATGGCGGACGGCGGCCTGTACGACCTGGCCGTCAGTGCGTCATCGCGTAGATGATGTAGTTGACGCCCAGCTTGTATGCGGTGTTCGACATCTCGACCGGGAAGAACCCCTGGTCGGAGAACTCCCAGTACTCGCCGACATCGTTGTTGTAATTGATGATCGCCACCAATCGCTGGCTCGGATCGTTGTCCGCGTATATGCCCCAGAACTCCGACGCGACGTTGTAGTACGGATGCCGGTATTCCAGGTTCGGGATGCGGAAGAACGAATCGAAGATGGGATGGGTCACATCCAGGCGTACCATCCGTACATCGGGAAGGACGCGGCGCATCTGGCGTTCGAAGTTGTACCAGTGACCGCCGGCGAAGTCGTCGAAGATCATGAAGCCGCCCTTCTGCACATAGGCCCTCAGCGCCGCCACCTCGGCATCATCCATATCCCAGAAGCCCGGCTCGCTGAAGTAGGCGATCGGGAACTTGAACAGGTCAGGATCGCCCAGCGATATCACGGTGCCGCCGTCCATGTACGGCTCCAGCGTCGTGAGTTCGCGCAGGAGTTGCATGAAATGCCGCTCGGCGCGCGGGTAATCGTGTGCCCACTTCACGTCATAGCCCGCTTCCGGGGTGAGTGTGAAGGCGATGCGGGCGAAGGTGAAGCGGCCATCATAGGGCACCTTGGTCGCCGTGATCGGCTCCCGATTGCGCCGTCCGCCGCCCCGTCCGCGCTGCGCCTCGACGGCCATGGCGACCACCGCCAGTGCCAGGAAGACGACCAGGGCGATGAGCAGGTGGCGCCTGTGCGACGTACCCGAGCGTGCTCTCATGGACGGCCTCCGCCGGAACGCAATGTCAACAGGAGCGCCTGGGCGCGCTCGAAGGCAGGTGCTATTTCCAGCGCCCTCAGCACCTCGCGACGGGCGCCTGTCGCGTCGCCGGCCACGTGCAGCGCGCGAGCCAACTGATACCGTGCCTCGGCCTCATCCACCGGACCGAGCGCCAGTACCGCCCGTCGCTCGCGGACGGCGAGCGCGGGTCTCGGAGCTCTGTCATACAGTGCGGCCAACCGCTCGTGAGTGCCGATATCGTATGGCGACACCCACATGGTCGCCTCCAGGGCCGCGATGGCGCCATCCGTATCACCCGCCTCCTGGTGCAGATCGGCAAGCTGCAACTGCGCCTCGTAGTCATCCTCGTCCACCGCCAGGTGGGCAGCGAGGGTAGTCGCCGCCGCGGTGCTGTCTCCCCTGCGCAGATGGAGTGCGGCCAGCAACCGCCGTGGCGCCTGGCTGCCCGTGGCACCAGGCGCCATCTCCGCCGCGCGCTCCAGTTGTACGCGAGCCCGATCGTCCTGACGCTCCGACAGTGCCGCCACCGCTTCGCGCATCGCATCGGCATAGGCGCCGCCCAGGACAGGGGCGGTCACGGTGGAATCCCCGCCGCGCCACGGCGATACCGCGGCGATCTCGGAAGCATGCAGACGCCGGATCCATTCGTCGAACTGCTGATCGAACTGCTTCGTCGTCACTCCCAACACCTTCTGGAAGGCAGCCGGCGTGTCCAACCCATCGCCGTACGCCTTCACGAGCCGGGGGAGTGCCTCGGCACCGTGATCCTCAGCGATCAACTGGCAGACGAGCGACGCCTCCACGTACGCGAACTGGACCTGCGCCGGATAGGCTGGGCGCATGAATGCGTCGGTGAGCCGGCTCGGCGGCGGTAGCGATCCACCTATGTATGCGGCGAGGAATTCCGGCGACACTTCCGAGCCCCAGCCCGTGCGCGCCTGCCGCTCCTCCCAAACCGAGAGCCCTTCTGAGAGCCAGCGCGGAATGCGATGGCGGCTGGCGCCAAGGGTGAAGGTGTGTGCTATCTCATGCCAGAGGGTGGACCCCCAGTTGAAGACGCCGGCGTCGCGTGCCGCCGGGGAGTCCATGGCCACCACCGGGCCAAAGCTGACACCGAGTGCACCGAATCCGGCCAGTCCGACGGTCCGCACCGAGAAATCGGCATGACGAGGATAGAGCTCGACGCGGATGGGGCCGTCGGGTTCCCATCCATACCGCGCGGCAAAGCGCGCGTATGCCTCTTCGGCGAGCGCCGTCGCATAAGGCGCCAGCAGGTCGGCCTCGCGTTCGTCCAGCACTATGCGGAAGTGAGGCGTCACCACCTCCCGGTAGCCGCGTACCGCGTCCAGCATGTCGAGCGTGTTCTTGGTCCAGACGTCATACGGATCACCGGCGAAGGCCGCTTCGAGCGCGCGCCGGCCGCCGGCCATGTCTCCCACGCGCAGCAGGTTGACGCCAAGCACCGCCTGAGCGCGTGCAGCGCTGGAGTCGAGCGAGACTCCCTGGCGGGCGAAGGTGACCGCGTCAGCATAGAGTCGATTACGGGCGGCGACGTCAGCCAGGGTGACGAAGAACGCCACCGGGCGCGACGTACGAGTAGTCGCAAGCTGGCGCGCCGCATCCACGCCGGCCGCATCACCGCGCAGGTGACGGACGGCAGCGAGGAGGGCGAGTGCGTCCAGCGACGCGGGGTCCACCTCGAGCGCGCGCTGAGCCTCCTTCTCGGCGGCCGGGAAATTCTCGACATCCAGCTCCAGTCGAGCACGAAAGACGTGTGCCGCCACAAGATCCGGAGCCTGCTCGAGCGCCTGTGCGACTAGCTTCGTCGCGCCCGGCTCGCCATCCGTGTATCGACGACGAGCCTCGGCCAACAGCGCCCGTGGATGGTTCGGATTCAGGCGCAGCACGCCGGCCAGCGTGGCGGCGGCATCGGGTCCGTTGTACTTCTCCAGGAACAGCTCGCCGAGCGCGATTCGCGCGTCAAGGTTGGTGGAATCGGCGGCGATCGCCGCGTCGTACGCACGTAGCGCGTCGCGGAAGAGACGCGGCTGCTCGTCGCCCAACTGACGGACCGCACCGGCAATGGCTGCCAGGTCAGTCGAGGTGAGCGTGCCGGTGGCGTTGTTGTAGACGTCGATGAAAGCGTCCAGCTCACGGCTTGCGCGCGCACGATTGCCGGACAGCAGTTGCAACTCGGCGAGGGCGAGTCGGGCGGGGAGCGAGTCGGGACCGGCGGCGGCGCGCTCATACCAGGTCGCCGCCTCGTCCAGTCGTCCTCGAGCACGCAGCGCGTCCGCCACCGGAAAAGCGACGTAGCGCCCGTCCAGCGAATCGCTGGCGTAGCGAGTGCCGAGCGTGACTGTCTCGTCGTAGCGGGCGAGTTCCACGAGCAGGCGCAACAGGTCGCGTCTGTCCGCTGCGCGCGCGGTCGCCGGCGGTTCCGCCGGCGCATCGGCGAGGGCGCGGTAGCCACGCAACGCGTCGTCGTAGCGACCGGAAACCCGTGCCCCGGCAGCCTCGCGCCGCTGGGTAGCCGGATCCACCTGGACGGCGCAGGCCGGTGTGGCCGCGATCAGGCCAAACAACGCCATTCCGACCACGATCGTGAGCACATTCCCGCCAGCGGATCGTGAGAGAGTGACGGTTCGACCGACGGCCTTCGCCTGGATCACGCGACCAATCACGCCCATCATGCCATCCCTCCGGGCACCGGTCCCCAAACCCTTGCGTCCGGCTCGGTGGCCTGGCGGTTGCCGATCGACAGGTCGGGCGGCGGCGCGCTCTCCTGGGCCCGGATGGCCTGTGTCCGCTCGGCGATTGCAACCAGGAGCCGCTCCAACTCGGTCTCGTAGGCAGCGTCGGTCATGGTTGCCTTGCGGGCCCGGAGGGCAGCCACAGCGCGCTCCAGCGAGTCGCGTTCGGCGACGAGACCGACGACGCGCGGATTGGTGGACGTGGAGGCATCGGTGCGGGCGGGGGTCGTGCTGCCGCGGGCGACAGTGCGAGCGCCGAGGACGAAAGTGCGCGCGAGCCTGCCATCCCCGGCAGTCGCGGCGGGTTCCTCCGTGCCGCGGCCGTCACCGTCGTCATCGAGCAGGGCATGCTCGGTGAGCAGGTGGCGCTCCCGCTCGTAAAGTCGGGCGACCTCGCGGCGGGCGAAGACGTACGCCTCGAGCAGGGAAACGCGCCCATCCTTGTCGGTATCCGCACCGTCACCGGCGTATGCCTGGGCAAAGAACTCGCCGAAACGCGTCTCGTTGCGTTCCAGGCTGGTCTTGGTGGCCGTGACGACGATACGGCCGCGAGCGGAGAGGACGGGGATGAAGTCGCCGCTGGCGCTGGCCGCGTTGACCACCGCCAGGCGACGATCGGCGAGCGGGAGGAGCGCCCTGGCCAGCTCGGCGGCCGTGATGTCCGGGCCGGGGAGGTTGATGCGCGACTCCGGTCCCTCGTGGCTGCCGTGGCCGAGGAGAAGTATGAGAATCTGGTCGCCGGGCTTGCTGCCAGTGGCGAGGCCCGCGAGGGCCCGCTCGACCTCCACTTTCGTGGAGCGCCCCGACGCGCGGCCGCTGGTGCGCGCCGGGTCCTCGGCCAACCAGACGGCGTTGGCGGCCGGGAGGCCGGCCCGGGTGACGGCGTCCAGGAGGGTGGTAGCGGTGGTGTGGAAACGAGTCGCGTATTCGGGGCTGCCAGAGGCTCCGGAAATGATGAGCACGTGGTCGGTTGTGGCAGGCTGAGCCATGGCCGCGGCGCGGGGGCCCCCCCCCGAAAGGCACGTTGCCATCACCAGCCCAGCCGCCCACCACCGTCCCCGCCGTCGGCGGACCGAAACAGCGCCTGCGACCTCCCCGGACCCCTGTCCCCTCACCCTCGCCACGTCCATCAAACAGCCCCCCGCATCCGCCTGTACGCCCATTCCGCCGTCAGCAACCCCACCAGGATCAGCAGGATCACCGGCATGTCCCACAGATCCTTGCGCTCGACAACCGTGTTGCCGCTATCCGTGTACATGATCTCGCGCGACAACGCACCCACATTGGCCAACCGGTAGTAGCGCCCTCCGCTCTCCTCGGCCATCCGACGCATGAGCGGTTCGCGACGGCCGGCATCAAAGAACTCCTGCGCGCCATCGCTGGCCCGTACTACCGTCGTCCGTGCCTCCAGTTGCTCGCCGTCGCCGGCGTCAGCCAGCAGACGTACCTGGTGGGCCCCGTCCTCGGACGGACTGAAGGCCCCCCTGTACTCGCCATTCTCGCCGCCCGTCCAGGCCATCTGGACCGTCTGCTCGGCTCCCGAGGGTGCAAGGATGACGGCCGACACCACTGCATCGTTAACGCCCACGTAGGCCGAGTCGCGCACCGATGCGCTCAGCGTCACCGGGCCGTCGCCCGCTTCCACCCGATCAGCGCTCGCCACGAGCGTGGCGCGCGAGGTGACATCGCTCGACAGCCAGCGCAGCAACTGCCGCCAGAACCGCTCGTGCGTCTGGTCGTCGACCGCAATATCGGCATGCATCTGCCACATCCAGCTATCCTGGACCGCCAGCGCCGCCGCCACTCCGCGCCCGTAGCGCTGCCAGGCCAGGACAGGGACCGCGTCCGCACCGGTGTCGCCACTCAGGAGAACTGTCGCGCCCGGCTTCACACCACGCAGCCGATTGACCGACGTGAGCGGCGGCAACGTGCTCCACCGTGCCTGCGATGAATCAGCGGTGGAGGCCATCTGGGCGACCGGATGGACCCGGCCGGCCGTCGTGGGCGTCACCGTCAGTTCCACCACCTCCGGCTCGCCGGAGTCGCGCCGGTCATCGAAGAGAACCGGCATCACCTCGGCCAGCGACGTCCCCGCATAGCCGCCTTCGCCGAAGCTGCGGCGCCCACCCAGGAAGAGCAGAGCGCCACCGCGTTCACCCACATAGTCAGTGAGGAGGCGTAGCTGGGCCGCCGTGAAATGACTCGCCTCGATGCTCCCGAGAATCACCGCCCGGTAGCCGAAGAGCGCTTCCTTCGTGGTCGGGAAGCCGCCGAGCAACTCCAGGCTGTCCGAGACATCCAGGCGCAGGAACTTGTTCTCGGCCGTGCGTTGCAGCGCCACCAGTTGCAGGTGATCGTCGTCTGCCACGGCCAGGCGGGCGAACTTGAACTCGAACCGCGGCTCTCCTTCCACGTAGAGGATACGGTCCCGCCCGTCGCGCACGTCAACCATCAGGTCGCGTCCGTTGTTCTCCGTCAACTGCTCGCGGGCATGCGGCACGACGCGCGTCGTCAGCCGGCGTGAGCCGGCCTCGTCCACAGCCACCGGCACGCTCACCGTGCTCCTCACGCCGTCGGCCGGCAGGACGACCGTCTGGGTGGCCAGCATCCGTCCCTCCGATTCGACGACGAGCTGCGCCTCTTCCCGCGCCAGGCCGTGCTGCACGAGGGTGGCCTCGACCACCATCGTCCCGCCAGCGAGCACCGCGTGCGGTGCCTCGACGCGGGTCAGTTCCACATCCAGCTTCTGCTCGTCCTCCCCGACGCCCACCGTATAGACCGGCACTCGAGCCCCGCCCACGAGCACGCCGCGTCCACCGCCGATGGTGCTGTCGGCGTTATCCGCACCGTCGGTGACAACTATGATACCAGCGAGCGGCACACCGGCCAGCTCCTGTCGTACCTGTCGCACCGCCGCCTGGAGACTGCTGCGGCCGCCGTCGAAGGCCAGCGCGGACGCATCGGGAACGCGGGCAGCGTCGCCGGCAAAGCGATAAGTGCGCACCGCGAAGCGCTCACCGAGGGAGCGCATGAGCGGCGAGTTGGCGGCAAAGGCACGCTGGACAGCGGCGCCCCGGGTGTCGCCACCCACGTCGGCTATACGCATGCTCCGCGAATCGTCCAGCAGGACGGCGACGACGTTGCGCTGCGGTGCCGACGCCGACAGGAGGAGAGCCGGCCGGGCAAGGCAGACGAGCAGGATGAGAATTGCCGCACCGCGAAGCACGGCGAGGACGACGCGATCGCGACGACGCACACCGGCCCGAAGCCTGATCGTCCCGATCAGCGCTGGCACCGCCAGCAGAAGGACCAGGGCGATGGCCACCCAGGTGGGCCAACCGGCGTCAAAGACGAGCGTGCCACGCTCGAAGACAACCGGACGATACTTGAAGAGCAGCTCGAAGACGGACGCGAGCGATGCGGTCACTGCAGTGTCCCTCCGAGCAACTGATCAGCGTCGTTCTCCCTCCCTTATTGTACGCAGCGGACGCCAGTTACGCTGGACCGGATGTGTACGGCAGCCACTCCCTGCACCAGACCATGCCCGGTAGCTGGGCATGTCGCCTCAGCCGCATCCGCGTCCCGGCACTCACGGCCCACTCCCTGCGCAACGGACGAGAATGGCGTATTCCATACGTGACCCGCTGGTCACCCTGCTGCGCACGGTCATCCGGCGCGCGAACGACATCCGTGTAGCCCTCGGCGCGGTGATCATCGTTGCCGCGATGGCCACCGCGCTCGGGGTATGGGTCTTCACGATCCTGGCAGAGGAGGTACGAGAAGGCGACACTCAACAGTTCGATGAGGCCGTACTGCGCTACCTCCATTCCTTCCACGTTCCGTGGCTCGACCCGGTGATGCTGGAGATTACCGGGCTCGGCAACGCCACCACGGTGATGGTGATGGTGGGTGTGGCGGCGCTCTTCCTCTGGCTCACCCGACACCGCTATTCGGCCGCCCTCCTCGTCATCGCCACCCTGGGCGGGTTCCTCATCACGCTCATTCTCAAGGGAACCTACGACCGGCCGCGTCCACACGTGGTGGAATGGGGCACCCAGGTGGTGACGTCGAGCTTCCCGAGCGGACATGCGGCAAGTGCGGCGGTCGTCTACCTCACCATCGCCTATCTGGCGGCGCGCCTGCAGCGCCGATCGTGGGCGCGGTGGTTCACCATGTCGCTCGCCATCCTCCTCGTCCTGCTCATCGCCTTCAGCCGGCTGATGCTGGGAGTCCACTACCCTTCCGACGTGGCGGCGGGGATGGCACTCGGTCTGGCATGGGCGGCATTCTGCATGGCCATGCTGGAAGCCATCCAGCGACTGATCCTGCGCGGCGAGGCGCCGGGGGCGGAGCGCGACGAGCGTCCCGCGCCGGAGCTGGACAACGGTGATCGGTGACCAATTGAGGTTTCGGAGGGTTCCGCGCAGCACGGCTACAATCCTCGACGCCGGATTGTGACGCCACGCTACGGTGCTCTTGAGGCAACCTCCGTTCGGTAGACGACGTGCCACCGCTCATCGCTGCGCTGCGCGATGAGGTGTCACTCGTGCGCGGACACGCAGCCTGGTCACTCGGGCGACCTGGAACGACACTTGCGGCGCCCGCATCCTGGAGCGCGAAAGTCGGATGGCGAGCCTCACGCCGAGGTTCGTGCGGACACTATGGCCGCACTCCGCGCAATTCATGAGTTCCGTGAATCGCTCTCGAAGCAGCGAGGTCCGACGGCCAGTTCTCGACCCATTGGCCGTTCTGTCAGACCGTTGAATCCCGCGCTGATGTCGTTGCGGGCTGTTCTCTTGAGGTTGGCTGACCTCCCGGCATGCGCCCCGTCCTGGAGACGCTGAGCGCGTTCATCGTGGTAAATCAGGGCATGACGCCACGTACCCGGGTAGGCCCAGCCGCCGCTTCCTGACAACCAGCCCACGCACGACGTCTTTCCGACGATGGTACCGGTGGGGCCAGCCGACCCTGGCACAAGTCGGTCAGGGCGGTGTTGCAGTCCGAGACCCGACGGCCACCGGCGCCGGGCCGACTTCGAGGAGGCGAGCATGGGACCGAGTGTGATCCTGCACGATCAGCGGCTGGACGGCGCGATCGACAGCGGCGTGCACCCCGTCATCCGCGTCGACGAAACCACACCGCTCGTCGATGCGTTCAGACAGGTCGTCGCCGCCGTGACCCGGAGCGGCAGCGACCTGATCATCGCCTGCCACGGCTTCATGACGCACGAATACGGCGAGGCGAGCAACCTGGCGCCATGGGGCGGCCAGGGACTGCAGCTCTGCAGCGAGACGCTTCGGGTGAGGAACATTTCCGCCGTCGCACCGCTGCGTGGCCATTTCCAGACTATCTGGTTGATGGCCTGCGGCCCCGCCGGCACGTTCGTCCATCCATCTCGGCCGTTCTGCCGGGAGTTCGCGTTCCACGCCGACGCCGTCGTGATCGCGTCGGACACCGCGCAGCAATACCACGCGGGCGAATACGACAACGCTCGCGCCGTTTCGCGCCGCGCGCTCCGATTCGGCGCGTGGGAAGGGAGCGTGTTCGCATTCCGTCCCGACGGGACGGTGCGACCGTACACGAAGGACGTACGGCCATTGCCGTAGCGAACTGTCTCCTTCAGCCACGAGCTTCCGGAACCAGCGTTCTGGCCGCGCAGGTTCCGGGAAGTTAGGACAGGATAGTACCAGACTCCGGCAGGCCCGGGACAGCCATCCCCTCAGGGCAGGATCACCTGCGTCGTGGCCGGTCCGGCCACCCACTGCGTGTCGTCCTGGACGAAGGCGTAGCGATGCGCGCCAGGGCGCAGTGCAACCCTCGCCTCCCACATCCCGGTGGACTCGGCGACGGCGACCATGGGCGTGGCACGGGCATTCCAGCCGTTGAAGTCGCCCACCAGCGCCAGCCGGGTAGCGTTGGGCGCGACAAGGACGAAGCGCATCAGCCGCAGCGTATCGCGTAACAGCGCCGCCCCCAGCGAATCACCAGCGGCGCCGGTAGCCGGAGCGGGCATCACGACGCTGGTCAGCCCGCCACGGCCGGTGACAGCGTGGAGTGTGTCACGCCACACCGCCCCTGGATCGTCCGCGCTGGACGGCGACAGCCCCATCCGCGCGGCGCCGAGGGCGATTACAGAGGCCAGGCCGGCGGCGGTGGCCAGCCCGGTGAGTGACGCCAGCCCGCGCCGCGCCCGCCAGCCCTGGCCATGGCGCGGCCACAGTGGGTGGATATCGGCCGGGGTTGCGACAGCGCGCACCCGGACCATGATCCGCTGCCTCGCCGCCGGATCACTTACCACCGGGCGTCGCAGTTCCTGCACCACCCATGGCGGCAGCGCGTCGTCGGTCGCCTTCATGAGCCCACCCGTGACGTCGGAAGTGACATGGGTGGAATCGATGGAATCGGGTATGTCATGGGTGGAATGAGGTCTCGCGTCAGACACAGACAGCCTCCTGCAGGATCTCGCGCAACCGCGCGCAGGCGCGCTTGACGCGCATCTTGAGCGCCGACGTCCCGGCACCGGTCACAACGGCGATCTCGTCGTAGCTCAACTCCTCGACGTACTTCAGGAGCAGCGCCTCGCGCTGGTCCACCGGTAGCCGGGCCAGGGCGCGATTCAGCTCCTCACGTTCGGCGGCGACTTCTGATGGATGCCCGGTCGCCGCGTCGCGCTCCGCCGTCGCCCATGTGGCCTCGTCGCAGTCGGGAAAACGATGATCGTGGCGGCGACGACGTGCCGTCATCGTACGGCACTCGTTGACGACGATACGCAGTAGCCAGCCACCAAACCGTTCCCGCGCCTCGTACCGCCCCAGCGCGCGATAGGCGCGCACGAAGGCGTCCTGGAGCGCCTCCTCGGCGTCCTCCCGGTTGCCGACGAGCTGCACGGCATAGCGCGCGTAGCGGTCGTGATAGCGGTCCACGATGGTCGCGTACGCGTCGGCGTCTCCCGCCAGCACGCGTCGCACCACCTGATCGTCGGTGAGCGTCACGCAGAAGTAACCAGGGTCAGGCTCATGTGGTCACATTCTCATTCCTCGGAGAAGTAGTCCGAGTCGATACGCTGGAGCTCATATACCGCACGCGGGGTAACGCCGAGGTTCAGGTCGAGCATGTACTCGGTCAGTTCACGGCCACCGATCAGTACCACGCGCGGATCGATTCGTGTCACGTACTCCACGGCATCGGCCGAGAACGTGCCCGTTGTGAGAAAGACGCCTTTACGAGCCCGCTTTCCGTGCAACGCCCCGACGAACTTCTGGATCTCCGGCCTCCCTACAGTGCCCTCCCATCGCTTGGCCTGGATGTAGATCGTTTCGAGACCCAGTCGGTCCTCACTGATGATGCCGTCGATTCCCTCGTCGCCGCTGGCGCCTATTGCGCGACCCGCATCGACGCGACTCCGACCGTACCCCATCTTGAGTAGAAGCTCCACGACCAGTCGCTCGAAGAAGGCGGGTGACGCCTGCTTGATTCGCGCCAAAAGTGTCGCGGATAGTTCCGCGCGAATGCTCTGGTACGCATGCTCCAGCGCCTCCTCGGGTGTCTCGACTTCCACTGGCTTCGGATCCGTGACCTTGTCATTCCTGTTGACCGGTCGCGCGGCCTTCCGGAAGTTCCGGAACTCCTCGTACTGATCGAGGAAGGCAATATCGATGCGCTCCGGTGGGTTGGCGGCAAGGTCTCGCCCGCGTTCCGTGATATGGAAATGCCCGCGCCGCGGAGATGTGATGAGCCCGGCCTGTTCGAGATACACCTTGGCCCAGGCAACGCGATTGTCGAAGCGTCGTTGGCGGCCGCTAGGCAGCATCTCCTCGCGATCCTGCTCGGTGATCTTCAGTGTCGATGCAATGGCCTCCCGTGCGTCGGACAGTGCGTGAACCAGGCCATCGCTGGCGAAATCCAGAAACGGGCGCATGAGGCTCTGAAAGTCAGGTATAGCCACGTCGTCGTATCCGTCGTCGATAATGGTGATGAATGCCCCCGGATTCGCTCCAAGCGTCAGTTCCGAGCGCAAAACGGATGATTTTTACCAAGTCTCCAGGGTGCATACTCCGCGGTCCATCACGACGGTCGGTATCGTTGGAGAAAGAGCACCGACACCAAGATGGGGTGGAACTAGTGCATGCGGAACCGAGTTCAGGCGGTTGCGACGCCCGTACCATGTTTTTCTCGTCTACCCACAGCCAGCGATATAGCGCCCGTCGCTGCACACACACGGATAGTGCACCGCGCTTCGAATCAACGCTGGAAACCGGGAGCCTGCGGAGTGGGTCCCGAAATAGGCGGAACTGATTCAGGCCGACGGCCTCAGACCGGCGTCACCCCTCGTCCCAGGACATCCCTCGCGCTCACTTCGCCACTTGAAGCTTCGGCTTCTATTCGGTATAGTCGAATCCCAGGATGCAACCCGAAGCCGAGGCGTCACCAGGCATGGACATACCACAACTTTTCCCCGACGCGGACGCGGGCGGCGCGGCCAGAGGACCGCGGGAACTGCCCGTGCTCGACGTGCAGAAGGATATCCATTATCACGCCGTGGATGCACGCTCCATCCTCAACGCGCCGGCGGCCACCGGGATGCCCTTCTGGTCCATCAATCCGTACGTCGGCTGCGCCTTCGGGTGCGCCTACTGCTACGCGCGCTTCACCCATCGCTACACGATGGAGCGCGCCACCGGCGGCGCGGCTGGGGCGGAGAGCTGGGTGTCGACAGGCGACGACGGGGCCGCACTGCCGCCCTGGCTGGCCTTCGAGCGGCAGGTGCTCGTGAAGCGTGAGGCGGCGCAACTGCTGCGCGCCGAGTTGCGACCCGGGCGGCGAGCTTACGAGGCACTCGTGGAACGCGGCGAGCCGCTGGTCATCGGCACGGCTACCGACCCCTACCAACCGGCCGAGCGGCGCTTCCAGATCACCCGCGCATTGCTTGGCGTGCTCGGCGAGCATGCCGGGATGCAGGTGGGGCTGATCACGAAGAGCCCGCTCGTCACCCGTGACGCCGCGCTTCTGGCGGCAATTTCTGCCCGCTCCCGACTCACTGTGCACATCTCGCTCATCACCCTGGACCGCGCGCTGGCGCGGCGGGTGGAGCCGCGGGCGCCCACCCCCGAGTCCCGCTTGCGGGCGGTCCGTCGCCTGCGCGAGGCAGGGGTGGACGTGGGCGTCAACTGCATGCCCGTGCTACCCGGCCTCACCGACCAGCCGTCTGCTCTCCGCGCCCTCGTGGCCGCGGTGGCCAACGCCGGCGCGACACACCTCAACGTGGGCTCGCTCAGGCTGCGGGCGGCGGCGCGCCAGCGCTACCTGCCGTGGGTGTCGGAGAACGTCCCCGAACTCTCGGCGCGCTACCAGGCCACCTACGCCACCAGCGCCCAGCCGAGCGAGCGCTATCGCGCCGGCCTGCGGTCGTTCATCTCGCGACTGTGCGCCGAGTACGGGCTGGCCGCGAACGTGGGCGGTGGCCAGCGGGGCGACGCCTCGCCGGCTGCACGAGCCCTGGCGCGGGCCACACATGCACTGAGCGCGCAGCTGCAACTGGCGCTCTGAACCATGCGATCCCCGTCTCACTCGATGGCCGGAACGAGTTCTGCATCTTCGGTTTCCATTCGGTTTCACTCTCACCTGTCGGATCCGCCATGCCACTCAGGCTCCCGTGACCGCTTCCGCTTCCGTCCTCTCCCTCGACGTTCTCCGCCGCCAGCTTGCGGCGGTCGTGGAGGTCGAGCGGCCGACGACTCCGGGGCTCCCTACGGGACTCCCCTTGCTGGACCAGCTTCTTCCGGGCACCGGACTACCGCGTGGCCGGCTCACCGAGGTTGTGGGAAGGCGCAGCAGCGGTCGGACGAGCCTGTTACGACAGATAGTCGCGACGACGCGGCGACTGGGCGGCTGGGTGGCCTGGGTGGACGCCTCACGCACCCTCGCGCCGCAGGACTGGGCGACGCGAGACGGGGACGGGAACGGCATGGGGGGCGAAGCGCCACTCTGGGTGGTGCGCCCACCCAGCGCCGCCCGCGCCGCCTGGTGCGCCGACGTCCTGTTGCGCAGCGGCGCCTTCAGCCTGGTCGTGCTGGACGGCGCGCCGATGCTCTCGCGCGCCGCTGCGGTCCGGCTCACCCGACTGGCGCGCGATGCCAACGCCGCCTTCGTCGTACTCGGTGGCGAGCCTGGCGAGAAGCATGGCAACGAACGGAAGCGGGGCAACGGCCGCGGCAGCGAACAACGGGGCGGCACGATGCTGGGTGGTGCGGTACGTCTGCGGGTGGAGCGTCGATATGGACGGCAGCCCGAAGCGACGGTGGTGAGACCGCTGCGCGTTCAGGAGGAGCCACTGCAGCCGCCGGAGCCGCGACCTGTCTGGGTCCCTCATCCTCCCGCCACCGACCAGATGCATATCACGATCGAGAAGGGTGGATCACATCAATCAGTGGAGGTGGGTTGTGAGGTCGGCGTGGCGCGTCGCCTGTGTGCGCATCCCGAGGTTCCCGATCGGCGCGGTGTGGCAACAACTGGCGGAAGGGCGAGCACGATCGGCCGTGGAGGAGGAGCGAAGAGTGGAACAACTGTCGTTCCTCCCCGCGCTTCCGCCGGCGCGAGGCGCAGGCGCGCTGGCGGACGGCGCGGCTGAGGGCCCGTCCACGGCAGGCGGCGATGTAGCACCGGGATCGGAGGTCCGTCCAGAGCTCCACTGGGACGAGCGACCACTGGTGTTGCTCGACGGATCACGACTGCGCGCGGTGACGGCGGGAGCGGCGCGGGCGCGATTGCGCGCCGGGATGACGGTGACCGAGGCACGCTCACGCTGCGAATCATTCGAAACGCTGCAGTGGGACGCGTCGACGGTGGAACGGGAAGTGGTACGGGCGACTGCGGCGTTACTCGTGGCCAGCCCACAGGTGACGCCGGTGGCCGGCGCACCGGGGCTGTGGTGGGTGGGCGCGGGCGGACTGGATGGTGTGGGCGGTGAGCGCGCGCTCGTGCGGACATTGTTGCGCGTGGCGCGGCTCTGGCACCCGCGCTCGCGGGTGGCCGTGGCCGATTCCTGCGTCGCCGCGCGGGCCGCCACATGGGCCGATCATGGCAGTGCACGGGGCAGCTCATCGGACAGTTCGTCGAGCGGGGGGGCGACGGCGTTCATCGTCCCGCACGGCGGCTGTGCGGCCTACCTGGCCCCCGCGCCGCTCGCCCTCATCCCGATGGATGACGAGTTGCGGCAGACACTGCGCGCGCTCGGCCTGCGCACGGCCGGCGCCTTTGCAGCGTTGGAGTTGCAGGACGTGGAGCGGCGTTGGGGCGCGGCCGGCATGCAGGCCTGGCGGCTGGCCCGCGGCGAGGACCGCCGCCGACCGGTACTGGCCCGGCTGGACGGTGAGCGCGCGGTGAGCGCCGAACTGGCCACGTCGACGACGACCATGGAACCGGTGCTCTTCCTCGTCCGCGCAGCCCTGGACCGACTGGTGTCGGCTCTCGTGACCGATGGACGGGCGGCGGCAGCCGTGGCCATCACCCTCACCCTGGACGATGGCCGCGGCACCCTCCCCTCCGGCGGGAGGGCCCATACCATCACCCGCGAACTGCGGCCGGCCCGCCCGCTGGCCCGCGTGGCGCCGCTCTTCGAACGCTGCCGCGGCCTGCTCGCCGACTGGCCGCTACACGCGCCGGTGAGCGGCGTGACGGTGCGCATCGCCGCCACCGCCCCCACGTCGTCGGAACAGGGCGACCTTCTGGCTCCGGCATGGCGTGACCCGGCAGCGGCCGACGCAGCACTGGAGCGACTGCGCGCGGAGTTGGGTCCTGACGTGGTGGTCCGTCCGGTGCGCCGCGATTCCCACGTCCCCGACCGCGCCGGCGCGTGGATGGAACTGGACGACGGAGCGACAACAACGAACGAGGCCGGGAGCAGCCGGGGCCGCGAGTCGGTTCGGGGGAAGGTGGGCGGGACGGAGGTCCGGCTGGGACGCCGGGCGGAGACGCGGGCGACAACTCCGATGGAGGCTCGATCGGGAGTTCCGACGGAGGCCCGGATGGAGGGTCCGTCAGAGACGCGATCGGGGATTCCGACGGAGGTCCGGCCGGAGGTCCCCTCAGAGACGCTACCGGGAGCGCCGAGGGAGGCCCGGCTGGAGGGTCCGCCAGGAATTCTGTCGGAAGTGCCGACGGAAGCCCGGCGCGAGGCTCGGCTAGCCATGGTTACAGAGCGGGGGGCCCCCCCCGAACCACACGATAGCCCCGTCGCGCTCGATCCACCCCCCCCGACCACCGCCGGCAGTACCAGAACCACGCCCCTCCATCTCGTCCCCCCCACCCCCTCCACTCCCCCACATCCCGCACCTTCCCCCTCGCCCCTCACCCTGACCCCCTCGCTCCCCACCTCACCCCCCCATCACTCCCCCGCCCCCCCCCCCCCCCCCCCCCCCCCCCCCCCCCCCCCCCCCCCCCCCCC